>VTLG01000474.1_pt1 | contig 98435 bp, 109 predicted proteins | sample 4694571 | NCBI WGS metagenome assembly VTLG01 (sample SAMN12604809, study PRJNA352737) | marine metagenome | biome: ENVO:00000447; feature: ENVO:00000209|ENVO:00000569|ENVO:01000036; material: ENVO:00002151; isolation source: viral sequences binned using virsorter ... | reverse complement strand
ATATGGAGTGGTTCGCAGGTATCAAAAAAGAAGATGATGATACCTCAAGGAACTATGAGAATAAGATAGAGAGTATCATAACCGAAATGTCTAGGAAGGCGATTGATTCTGCTAAATTACTTCGTGAGCTAATGCAAGTTGCCATTGAATTTGATGATGATGATTTGAAGACTTCACTAAAGGAATATGCTAATCACTCTAGAGAAGCAGATGAGATGATGTTGAAAATAATTGGGCAACTTACAGACAGGAGAAAATATACATGAGTTGGAAAGACATATTGAAAACAGAAGCTATGTTAGAGCGTCAGATTCTAAGTGAGATTGAGAAGGAAGGTGGCGCATTAGGAATGAAGAACCTGAAACAGTTTGGTGAAGAGAGCGAATTGAAAGAAGCTCTATCACGAATGGAGAAAGAGGGTAAGATATTCATGCACAAGGATGGAGACATCTACACACATGAGCCGAAGTGATTAAGATGGATTGGAAAGATACAATAAAAAAGAGAAAACTGTATGTTAGGAGTGGTTTAGCAGAGGAAGCCAAAATGTTTCTGAGAGATATTGAATCACATTTAGATAGTATTATGCCTTCTATTGAACAAGAGTTTGATAATTATCCTGACTATGATAGAGAGCAAATAGAAAAGGTCATACTATCCACATTAAAAGAAGATATTGACGCAATTAAAACAAGCTTAAAGACCGAACAAGCTATTTTGACTGGTCTTGAAATGACAAAGAAGGGTGATTGAAATAAGTTGGTTTAGTTTATTGAAGGGTAAGTCAAAGTCACAACAGTCATTGTCAACTTGGACAGATGAGGAATGGGGAAGTGCTGAACAACACAGTGCAAAAGAAAAGGGAAAGAAAGCACCCTCTACAACAACAGGTAGGTATATGCCAAAGGATACTTACAAAAAAACCCCTAAATCTAGATTGAAGTATCAAGATAGGAAGAAGAGGGAAGGGCGTAAGAAAGGTCAGCAAAATGTCCCAACAGGAAAGAAGTTTTCGCAGAAGTGATATTATGAGTTGGTTTGATATTCTAAAAAGAAAGTCCGGTAGGCGAGGAAAAAAAGCTCGCAAGAAGAGAAAGAAAAGTAAGTCAAAGGTGAATCAAGCTGGTAATTACACAAAGCCCGGTATGAGGAAGAAACAGTTTCAAAGAATCAAAGCAGGTAGCAAAGGTGGCCCACCCGGAAAGTGGACAGGAAGAAAAGCACAGTTTCTTGTTAGAGCCTACGAGAAAGCAGGTGGTGGCTATCGAAACTGAAAGTTGGCTCTCGATACTAAAGAGGTCGAAGCCAAGAATACCACGCAAGAAGGGACAACGGAGAAATTCAAAGAAGCATTCTGACTTGTATACTGATGAGAATCCAAAAGGAACCATTCAGGGTTTGGGATTCAAAGACGAGGCAACATCTAGGAAATCAGTTGCAAAGATAAGGAGCAGCAATAGAAGTCATGCCCATAAGACACAGGCTGCAATAGCGATGGAACAAAGAGCAAGAGAAATGGGCAAGACAAAAGAAGCGGCAATATACAGAAGATTCATTGAGCAACAAAAGAAAAAGACCGAGGCGAGAAAATGACTTGGTTTGACATCCTCAAGAAAGATGGTGGTTGGGTTGGTGAACTGAAAGATGGGGAAAAAGAGGAATTGAAGAAGACTCCAAAGGTTAAGGTTGACATTCCTGATTTTGATGTTCCTAGTAATGAGAGTGAGATTCCTGATGTGCTAGAGGCAATGAAGGATAAGAAGTTAGAACCCAAAGAGATGAAGGAAACTGATGTCGATGCTAGAGATATGCTATTTGATTTAGTCGATGATGAAGCAGACGACTATAAGGATTTGATATCTGACTTACAGATATATACCACTAAGCAGAAGATGAAGTACAATAGAAAACGACCATATCAAGCTAGTGATAAGATAGAAGAGCCAAAAACAAACACGATTCAATCACCATCATTTCCAAGTGGTCATGCTATAGAGGCATTTGGACTTGCAGTGGTATTAGCAGATAAATTTCCTGATAAAAAGAAAGAGCTAATGGATGTCGCAGAAACCATTTCTGATGCTAGGGTTGAGATGGGTGTGCATTATCCATCTGATAAGAAAGTAGGAAAGCAAATAGGCGAGATGATTGGTCGGGCGTACATAGAGGGTGCTACGTCTTGAGTTGGTTTGATATAATCAAGAGAAAAAAAGGCAAGAAAAAGAAGCATCCGTTGTTGGAACGTGCAGGGGTTTCAGCATTCAATACGCCTAAGAGAACACCAAAGCACCCTAAGAGTTCACATGTGGTTGTTTCTAGGTTCAAGGAGACACCTAAGAGCAAAGGGTATACTGTGAAGCTAATAAGATTTGGACAACAAGGGGTCAAGACAAATCAAACTGCGGGTCAGCGTAGAGCATTTAAGGGCAGACATAAGAAAGACATCAAGAGAGGTAAGGGGTCCGGTGCTTATTGGGCAAATAAAGTCAAGTGGAACCCAAAGAAAACCAAAGAGAAAAAGAACAAGAAATGGAGAAAGGGTTCATGAGTTGGTGGTCAATAATTAAAGACGTTGGTGCAGTCACAAGTGGTGCGGTTCACGGCAACCCAACAACAAATGCTGGAACAGAAGCGTTGTTCGCCATAAGTTATGGCGGTCCTAAGAAGAAGAAAAAGCGGGAGAAGAAACATGGCAAGAATAGCAATTAAGTTGGGTGTGCCTAATCTTCCGCCTCTTTATGGAAATGTCAATAGAAAGGGTTTTGCTGGTTTGGCTAAATCATATCGTGCTTGGACTACTCAAGTAAAAGGAGTTGGCTCGGCTGACTTAGGAGCCGTTAACGATACTAATTTATTTGACATGGTAAGTAAGCATGGTACTATTGGTAGGTACACTGGTGGTAATAGTCCTATTAATGCTAGTAAGTCAGGTAGTGAAATGATAGCGGTTTTAGATGAGGTCGCTAAATTAGATGTTGGTAATCAGATAGATGCCAGTAAAGTAGTAGAACAAAATGCCTTGTTAATTTTGAAGATAGATGTCCTAAGAGAATGGATGGATAAGGTTGTTAAAGATGGTAGTGAGGGTCCACAAAATCCTCAGAACATAGAGTACACTGGTTTTGAAATTGTTAGAAGTGATGGCACGACAAGTAAGCCTGTAAGTCTGTATGGTCATTATCGAACTCCTGAATATGAGGAGAAGATGGATATCCTAGCTGATATGAAGCCCGGTAAATACAGTGCCAACTATGATGCAGTTTCATCAGATTGGTATAGTACTACAAAGGGAGAAGCCAAGAATCCACTTTGGCAAGCAATGTACAGTACTGGTGATAGAGGAGAGAAAGCCGTTCTAGATGGAGATAGTCTCTACTCCATGATTGTCAAAGCTGATGACTTGTATAAAGATTTGACAAATAACCTAGTGATTGGTTCACCTAAGAACCCATTGAAGCTCAAGGGAACAACTGCACTTGGTAAAGCCGCATATGAGGTAGATGTCCTAAAGAGATATGCAGATAGGATTGCTGCTAATATCGATAACAATCCAAATAGCAAATTCATAACGAAGGCTGGGAATCTTAGCTGGCGAGCAGTAGGTGCTGGAATCAAGGGTAAGAAGGTAGACTTGGCAAATAATTCGGCATTTGCTAAGAGAGCAATTGAAGAGGCTTCTAATTTGCAAATTCCAACAAAACTTGTTCCCAAAGCAGGATTCATAGATTTCGGACAAAAGCAAATCAACCAGTTGATGTTCAAGGCTGCTGATGAGAGAGGTATGTATGCTCAACTAAAATCAGGAAACAAATTGCTCAGTCTTCGACAACCGACAGAAGAGAAGAAATCTATATCATGGAGAGAGGTGTTGAAATCGTGAAGTTGGATTGTTGTGGCATACAGGTATCTAAGGGAAATCATGCTATGGCAATTTGCATGTATTGTTATGGGGGCGGTAAGAGATGACTTGGATGGACATTGTGAAGTTAGATGATGCAGATTGGTTCAGTGTCTTGAAGGACATGCGTGAAGAATTGAACCAAGAGCTGCAAGAAAAACAAAGAGCGTTAGAGAATCAAAAGGCTGCTGAGAAAGCCAAGAGAACGCAGGAAATGATTAGTCGAACTAATCAGATGACTAGAAAACCAGCTAATTTACAACCACCTAAAGGTGATACTCCTAGTGCGAGACTTGCCAACCTAAAACGAGAGAGAGGAGTAGATGAGGCAAGGATGCAAATGGGTAATCAAACTCCGATGTTTTCTGACCAAGCACTACAGTATTACTCAGACCCTAAAAATGTAAATTTGACTCAGCAAGAATTGGCTGATTTGGAAGACCCTTCTAAAATGACCGATGATGAAAGAGCCTTTGAATTTGAGAGGCAAAAGAGAGAAGGCAAATTGAATCCGTTTACTGCTGAGAAAGACTTCGGTGTAGCAACTCCCAAAATCAAACAAAAGCTTGGTAGGCCGGAAACCGTTGATATGAATAGGCAATTAACTGCACAACCAGCTATGTCTGCTAAAGAAAGACGAGCAGAAAGAATGGGGAAGTATACTACTACGGCTGCATTTAGAGATGCGATGCAGCGTCAGGAAAAAGAAGATGCTCCCAAGCGAGAAAAGTTAAAGGATTTACAAGATAGAATAGAAGCTTCTACAAACACAGACGAAAAGGCAAATCTACAATTAGAATTAGATAAATACAAAAGAGAAAACTTTGGTCAGGATAGGACTAAACCACAAGTAGGGAACATAGCACAAGTCACCAATACAAACAGGATGAATGAGCTTAAGAGAGAACAAAGTAAGCTGAATGCAGAACGCTATAAGACTAAAGAAGGCTCACTAAGAAGAAGAGATATTGATGCTAATTTGGAGCGTATAGAAAACGAGATGAAACAATTAGAAGGAAGTCGCTATGGTTTCGCAAGAGACTATGACGCTGAGCCGTATCAAACTGGAAAGGGTACTACACAACCTACTTTGCAGCAAACTATGGCTAACTTACCTGACCGGGCTCCGGGCGACCCCAATCAAAAGAAGTTGTTCAATAAAGACCCAAGAACAGGCGACATGACCTTTGACCCATTTGGATTTGGGAAATCATGGAAAGACGAATTAAGGAGATAGAAAGATGAAGAAGAATTTAGACCCAACACAAAAAGAAGATGCATACAAAGTCAGCAAGCAACCAATGCCCGTTGACCCTATGATGGCAGAAGAGCAGATGGGAATGGGTATGACTCCAATGCCACCGATGGATGCTGGTCAATTACCACCTACACCTATGCCACCACAAGAAGAAGAATTAGAAGAAGGGGAATATATGGATATGGCTACTGGCAAAATAAAAAGAAGAGGAGAGCAATTCAAAGTTGACCCAAATGATGAGCCTGATGATGTAAAGAGGCAGGACACTATTGGTAAATCAGATTGGTTTAATAAATTGAGAAAGTGAGAACATGATTACTAGAAAGAGATGCAGACTTTGCCAACATGAGAATCGTGACCAACTTGAGTCCGATTTGAATGACTCGGTAATTTCACCTGATGAACTGGACCGCATTGAGAATTGGCCTAGTGGAACATCAGCGAAGCATCAGCGAAATCACATGGGAGACTATGAGAAGTCATCTAATCCACGTTGCAATATTTGCACATCTCCAATGAGAGCGGAGATTGAGCAACGCTTACATGACAGTGTGGTGACTCCTGCGGAAGTTGCAGAAATGGTCGGTTGTTCAGAAGACCAAGTATATCGCCATGTCACCCATCACCTACAACCACTGGTGCAGAAGTCTGCTGCTAATATGATTGCAGTGAAGGAAGTCAATGAGATAGATACTCTCAGCAACAACATCGCAAATCTAGATAGGAAATTGGAAGTCCTGTTTCAAAATGATGACTTGAGCCCGAAGGCTATAGATTCCTTGACCAAGTTAGCTAGAGAAGTTAGAGAGAGCTTGAAGTATCTAATGGAGTTCAAGGGCAAGTTAGTTCACAAGAGACAAGACACAGTTATCGTTCATCAAATGCAAGTCATAAAGGAAGTGTTGGCTCAAAGCCATCCTGATGTTTGGTTGGATGTTAGAAAGCAAATGGAGACTAAGATGCAATGAGGTGGAAGAATCAGTTAAAGAAGTCAATAGCGACTGCAACTCGTTCTGCTATTCTGTGGTCTAATAACGAATACAACATGTATCAGTTCATGGTCACATGGATAAGAGACACTGCTAGGAAACTCGTAAAGGAAGTTGAAGATGACGGGTTGCAGATGGCTAATCTCAAACAGGAAATGATGAATAAAACCGCACGACAATTATCAGAAGTAATGGCTAACATGGATGGCTTCATGGAAGATTTAACCGAAAGAGAACCTATGGACAGTCTATCCGATGTAAATTGGGATGAAGTTGCAGAAGTATATGAAGCCGAAGTTGACGAAGCAATTGATGATGCTGACAAACTATTCAGGGGTGATTAAGTGAGTTGGTTTGACGTTTTGAAGTATTATCAAAGTGCTATGGCTGAGGATATGCCTAAAAACTACAATTTACCATTGGACTTAGAGCAGAATCCTGATGGTGGTTTTAGAAATCAACCAAGTTATCAGGAATTTATAGCAGAACAAAAGAGGCTTCAAACTGAACATGCGAGTGCAGTAAGAAATGGTGATTCTGCTATCGCAACACAATTAGAGAATCTTATGAGGTTCAATATGGACAGAATGAATAATTTGTATCCTCAAGGCGAAAACAGGGAGAGAATGTAATATGAGTTGGAAGAAAATAATAAAAGCACCCACTGGAAATTATATGGATAGGTTCTATCGTGGTAAAAGAAAATATAGCAGTATGAATGACTTTTTGATGGCACAAATAGTCAGGGATTTAGGACTACCGGAAAAGGATGAGGATGGAGATGAGATTGAATATTATGAGTATTATGATTATTTTGAGCTTGATATTTCCGCAAAGGTTGATGGCAATTCTATTACGGTGACAGTTTTACCTAAAGGAGAAATTGAAATTTTCAATGATGATGAAAGCGTACATACTTTCACCGAGGATAAAATCAAGATAGATGGTGATGTCAAGCTTCAACTGGATGAAAAAATGACAATAGATTTTGAGTTTGAAGACTATTCTGATGGTGTCTTATACTTAGGATTGACAGAAAGTGAATTTTAGGATAGGGATAATTATGATACAGACTACTACAATGGATTTTGAAATATGGTACAATCAAGGAGAGATATACAGATGAAATGGGAAGAAGTGCTAAAGAAAGACAAGCTCATGAGGGAGCCAAAGACACCTCAAGAAAGAACAACTACAACACCATCTACAGGTCAAGATGAAGAAGCGGCCAAAAGGACTGAGGATAAGGAAGCAGAACTACTGGCTATGATACGAGAGAGAAATAGAAAGGCAAGGCAGGGTTAGACATGTCTTGGCAGTCTATCTTAGTAAAGCAAGATGTGACTGCTCAGGTGAAGCCTTTGAATTTTACAAAAAAAAGATTACCACTAAATATTTTTAACATTTTAACGGATAATCCTGTTAATATAGATGGTAAGCAAATCAATAAAGAAAATGTAGAGGAATACATTCAGGGTCTTTTGGATGAAGGCAAAAAGACTGGGGTTAGTAGAGCATTAGATAGATTGACTCCAATTATGGAGATGGAAGAGGAAGACTTCTTGGAATTGCACTACACTGATGATGACAAACCTGTTCCTAAATTTAAGTATAATAAATACAAAAAGAAAAGACAGGCAGGACTGCCTCTCTTTAACAAACTAAAGTCTATGGTGGCAACTGGAAGAACCACAAAACGAGGCATATCTCCTGTTTTAACCGGAGCAGTTAATCAGATACGAGCAGGAAACAGTTCTAAGCTTATAGCGTATTTACAGGAATACACACAAAGAAAGAAAGACGAATTGGTAAACTTTGAGAATGACTTGAAATTCATAAAGGCCATTAGAGAATCAGATGACTATGAACAAATAATTGCGCTCTTAGAGAAGGTTAGACCAACATTAGCTGAGAAAGCCAAACGTCAAGAGGAAGTAGAATATGAGGCAGTTGCAAATATAACAAGTTTGGATGCTATCAATTACTTCAAGAAGGTGTTGGAATCCTCAAGTGGAAAGGTAGACAAATCTCTATTGAATTTAGCTATGCCCTTCTTTGATGCAAAGTCAGAATTATCTGACTACCTCGTACCGGGAAAACCAGTGTTTGATTTCTTCATGGAAACTGAAAGCATCACTAGTCTGCCTATGGGAACCATAGCAGACAAACTCGGCGAAAAGAAACTTGAGTTATATTTAGGCGGTCAAGGATTTACCAGTAGGGGAGAACAACAAAGAGGTAGGCAGTCTTTTTTAACTGAGGGTGAGATACCTAGTTTGTTAGATGAGTTTCGTGCATCCGGTAAGAGCTTTAGTAAGTTTAAGGAAGAAAATTTAGATGCAGGAGATAAAAAAGTCTTGGATATATTCACTGAGGCTACTTCATACTATTTGACTGAAGACGAATATGAAGATTTGACGTTAGGTGAAGTTGAGGGATTGGAGAGATTCAAGTATCTAGATAAAGATGCAAAGGAAATTAGAAGAATTGTATTGGACAACTTCGTAGAAATAGAAACGGGGGAACGAGTTCAATATATCATAGACCTTTCAGGTGATATCAATGAGGTTCAAAAAAGAATAGATGTTGTTAAAGAACTATTTACTACTCCCCTTAAAACAATCATTAGCCCACTACTTGAAAAATTAAAATCAGAAAAATATGAAGGTAAGAAGCCACTTGTAGTGTACGCTAACTGGGCAACAGAAACAAAGCCCAAAGCTAGACAGAATGTATTTGATTTTGAAGTATTTCTTTTGTTGCTAATATCATTAGGCATGGTTGAGGGTAATAGAAATAGCAAAATCAGAAAGGCTCTTGCTGCATACCTAAAATCTTCTGATGATGATAATTTGGATAAGTTAGAAAAAGCTATCACAGATGAGTATCCGAAATTAAGAAAGGCATTTTTTGACCAACTAGGAGAAACGGTACAAAAATTTGCTAACTTATCTGATGATGACGATAACATTAAAGCCAACAAAAATTTGAAGAGCGTGAGAGATTACATTCGCAGTGCAATAAATAACTTGGTGACTTCAACATGAAATTCGATACGCAGACAAATCAAGCAATATTCAATTTGTTTGTAGAGGATGAACTCGGAGCAGCAAAATTGCTAAAAGAAAAGCTCCTAGAAAGAATAGATGACTCAGGTTCTGAACAAGCAACAAAAAGTATTCTAAGAACAGCAAGGAAAAACGCCATCTTAGAATTAGGAAAAGAGTTTACTGAGGATATTAGTTATCTAGAAGATTATATCAAGCAGAATCTTAGTAGTCAAAAAGATGATAGTAATATGATACTACGAGAAACAAATGGTGAGTTCACATTACAGTCTAGTCTTGTCAACGCAGAAGCAGATGCTCTCTTAGATATGCTTGGCGATTTATCTAAGTCTTTTCAAAGGATACTCAAGAAAGACCCTACCAATATGCTCAATAGTTTCTTAACAAAGTATGGAGCAGGTAAGAAGCAAAAGATTACCGAAGTAGACGATGTAATATCGGAATACTTTAGGATTCGTGGTAGAAAGATAGACGCTAAGAAAATGGCTAAGATACTATTTGAAGGATTGGAAGTACCAAAACCAAGTGATGTCACTGTCACAATGGGATACGGACAGAAATTTCAAGAAAACAAAAAGGCGGTCTTGGATGTATTTGAAGCCTCTAGTCCTGAGATGAAGAAAAGAATTGCAGTGTTTAGAGATGTACTAGAAAAGATAGAAGGAATGGATAGTGACAAGGATATTGCTAATATCGAGAAATACAAGTTATCTGCTGAAACTCTCATTGGAGATAAGAATCTAAAATTATATGCAGATAGAAAAGCCGTGTACAAGTTTTGGGAAAAATATGGTAAAAACGGAACTGAGTTTGCAGATTTTAAGGCCGCATTAGAGGAATTACAATCAACTGGTGTGTTTAAGACATTGGACAAATTCAAGGCAGAAGATTTGCTATATGTATTTCCTATCAAAGTAGGTGATTATGAGTATGATGAACAGTGGGACATGGGCAATAAACCCGTTTCTGAAAGCCAACTAACCATGTCTAAATTACCAGTTAGAGCTATGCGTATGCTAGATTCCTTTATGGAAGATATGATGGCTCTTGAACAAAGACAGGAAGATGACATAGATGTAAATCCTGACGGCACTGCATTTACTGGTGTTCAAGAATCAGGAGCCCAAAGAACTCTTGCTGAGGCTAGTGAGATAGACATACCTGATGAGGTAGAGGATGACATTGAAGAGTATATGAGAAACCTCGATAAATTTAAAACGACACAAAATGTTGACCCGTTGTTTAGGTATATTTACCAGTATAGAAGTAATCTATTCAAAGAATCTCCTATACTTGAAGCTGAAATAAAAGAATTCAGAAGGATAATCAAAAAAGAAGTTAGAGTAGTTTACCAATTGGATTTAGATGATGAGATAAATGATTGGTTAGATGAGGTGCTGGACACTGCAAGAGAATATACAGAAGATGCAATTGTGTATTTACCAATAAGCGAATATCTTCCTGACCTAGCAACAAGTATTACTGATTCAGACATATCAGACAAGAGAAAAGCACTGGTGGATTTCTTGAATGCTATAGCTGATATCTTAGTTAGTGACAAGAGTACGGGTGTTATTAGGCAAAAAGAAGCTTCACTTAGATTAGCATCTACTGTTGCAGAAGAAAATAAGTTGTCAGATAGCAATGCTAAAGTGTTAAACAGGTTAGTGCAGCAAATAAGAGATTATATTATATTACCACTAGAAGGTGTGAATTATCCTTTCGCAGGTGGATTTGACCTATCAGAAGAATTAGATAGTGATACTAGAAAACTCTATGCTACTATTACTAGCGGAGCTTTCAAAGATGAAGATGCATACTTCGCAATAATCGATAGAGAACTTAGGGATACTGCTTTCTTGGATATTTCAGTAATGGAGAGGCTTGCCATATTACTTACTGAAGCCACAGAACCTAAAGCAATAAAATCTGCTGACAAAGCGAGAAATTTGACTAGTCTATTAGAGTTTATTGTTGATGAAGTCTATGACGGTTCTCAAGCTATAGAAGAACAAGGCAAACAAGAATTGGGAGCTTACTATCATGCCGTTCTAGATAAGAATGAAATCAGTACCGAGGGTAAGAAGATATTCGATGAGAATGTTGATGAATACAAGGAAGGTGCTGATGTGATGGGTCCAGTCAAATCACTTCTGAGACATATTATTCTCAGGGAAGACTCTTACAAGGAAAAGGATGAGACATTTGCTCAAGCAGGAAAGAAGACTACATTTCAAGAGGAAATAAAAATTATTAAAGAAGGTCTAGCTTCTATGAACACTGTAAAATCAGATACTGAACAAGCCATCCTTTCCGCACATGATTCGATTCGCAAGATGATAGGAAAACCAGTATTCTATAACACATCAAAGGTTGACAACTATAATCATGTCAATACTGCTATGAGTGTTCTCAAGTCTGACTACAATCTAGATATTACTGCTATTGAATTGGAGAACATAGTCAATGACTTTGGCTCTATGGAAGATATTGCAGTGAAATATGGGGTGTCACCTGAGAGTGTCTATTATCTAAAGGCAAATTTCAGGTGATTATTTGATTAGAAAATTCCATCCAAGATTAAAAGAAATGCTTCAAGATAAGGAGCGAGTATCTGTTCAACTCGGTTCGGAAAAAGATACTAAGGAATTGTGGGATGCCAGTAATCCTGATATGCCACATGAGATGAGAAGCAGTGATTATCCTATAGATAATTGGTTTGGTATGATTGTCAATGAGAATGATAAGGCTAGACTGGTTTCAGTGACAGGTCATGCAGTAAGAACAGGGAAGGAAGGAAATTCTTTCGCCTATGTTGGCGGAACTAAAACACACCCTGATTATAGAGGAAAAGGATTAATTTCAGAAATAAGAAATAAGAATCTAGAAAGGCTTAGTGGTATTGATAAGATTGCTACATATACTAAAGAAGGTAAGAAGAGATTCAAGAAACCAATGGTAAGTGAGCCAAAGGAACATCCGGTAATACCCGATAAAGTGATAGAAGAAATGTCACGAAGGGTACAGGAATTACCAAACACTGATACTTGGGGAGTTTTCAAGGGTTGGATGGGCATTTTGAGGAGATAGTATGGAATTAGACAATTTGGATTTTATGTCTGACATGGATATGGAACTTTCCAAGACATCATTTCCATACTTCTTTCAGAATGTACTCGGAATGATGTTTCCCCCTTACATGCAAGAGTGGTTAGAGTCGATGGAAACTACTGATAGAACTGTTATCATTTGTAGTAGGGACCACGGAAAATCAGTATTCATGCACTGTTGGGTCGTTTGGAATTTAGTATTTCAAGAACCACCATATCAGATGCTATACATATCATCGAACCAAAAGCAGACACTTGTTCACATGAGGGAGATTGATAGGTATTTCAACCATCCAGCATTGAAACAATTCAGACCATCAAGAGGTTGGGCAATAGGAAACATACAACTGACAAATGGCAATGCGATTCTAGAACGGTCAGTAGGCTCTCAGATTCGTGGTCTTCACCCGCAGGAGATTATCATTGACGACCCTTTGAAGGAATTTAGTTTAGCAGGTATTCAGAAAGTCACTGATTGGTTCTTTGGTGACATGATACCAACTCTTCACCATACTTCTAATCTCAGAATGATTGGGACTCCTTTCACCTACACTGACATATTTGCACAACTGGAAGAAAATGCTGCATATTCCGTGAAGAAATATCCCTGTCTGAATTCACTCAATGAACCACTGTGGCCTGACCGTTGGGATTATGATTCACTCATGCAAAGAAAAGCTGAGATAGGTTCTTTGAAGTTTACAAGAGAATACTTGTGTGTACCCATCTCTACTGGAACCGCATTGTTCAATCCTGAGTTTATAGAGAAATGTAAAAACAAAGACTACGTTCTAAAATTAGGAAATAGAAAGGACAAGGGATACAAGTACTTTGTCGGTGTAGACCCTGCCATCTCTACAGACGGTGATTACAACGTAATCACAGTCTTGGAAATAGATGCTGATTCTAACAAGACGATTGTTCACGTTGATAGAGCCAAGAATGTAGAGTTTAGAGAAAACATAGAGAAGATAAAACTCATTGGTAAAATATTCCAACCGGAAGTAATTCTCTATGAGACAAACACGTTTGCAAAAGCATTTACACAAGAGTTGCGAAGTATATCTGATTTGAATATCAGGGACTTCAACACAACAAGAAAGAACAAACAAGAGATAATCTTGGGCTTACAGATGAATATTGAAAACGGGAAGCTAAATTTTCCATATGGTGATTCTGCTAGTAAGCGACTCACAAATATGTTGATTGAAGAATTGTCTATGTTTTCCATTACAAGCACAGGTAAATTTGAGGGAGTCGGAGCGCATGATGATTTGGTTATGAGTTTGGCTTTAGCTACTGCTGCATCGCATAATCAAGGTGAGAATTTCATACTGTTGGATGATATGGAAATATTTGATGAACCCGCAACAACAATTAACAATCCACTTAACGGAATCATAGGTATTAACTTCTGAGGTGTCAAAAATGAGTGAGAAGGGAGACAGACTTAGAGAAGCAGCACAACGGGCTGATGAGATTGAAGCTCTAGAAGAAGAACAAAGAGCCCGAATAGAGGAACTTAAGAGAAGCTGGTTGATTTCGCAACCAACAAATGACCATTCACAAATCGAAAAAGACTACGCCTACGAATTTGATATTTCTCTATCAGACGCAAAAAAACAGTTGTTAGTAGAAGTCAAGAAGTATGAGATAGAAGGGAATGATATTCCTGCTATCATAAAGGGACTTAGAAAGTACAGAAGAACCTTGAAGGGCGACAACAAAAAGAACATCACATCTTCTATCGATAATCTCATCAAGGCATATTCTGACCACATTGACAAATCAATCGATAATATCTATTGGCTTGCAAAATATAAGCCAATAGTAAAAGAAATGAATTGTAATGAAACAGACTTGATTAAATTGTCTTTGATTGACAAAGAAGACAAGAGAAGAGAAATGGTAGATATTCTATGCAAGTATTGGGAAGACAAATTAGACAAAGAAGAATTATCTTTTGGTTCTGAATTTGCTAAGTTGACAAAGGAGATGGGTCTAACCAAAAGAGAATTCAAAAAGAATTTGAAAAATATCAAGATAAGCAAGAGTCAGAAAGAGCAGATTTCAGAACACATTCTAAAAGCAGTATCACAAGAACCCGGAATATCTTCTCGACAGATACATGAGAGATTGCCTAGAAGACTATTCAAGAAAACAACTCCTAGTATTATTTCAAAAATAGCGATTGGAAACGATATCACTCATGTAGATGGTGCATTCTACAAGTTTGACAACTCAATTAAGAAAGACATCTATGCCTATACTGCTGCATTCATTGATTCAGATGGATATATTACTATGGATAAGAACTTCAATCCTAGAGTGGGATTGATTGCTACAGGAGATAGAGGTAAGGCGTTCATGTTAGAGATGAAGAAGTCTTTAGGAATAGGCAGATTGCATTTAGACCAAAAATCTCCACAAGATACAAGACCTGTCAATAGGTTAAATTTCTATTCAGCAAAGGATGTTGGAGAGATTCTAACAAAATGTCTGCCACATTTCAAACTAAAGAAGTCAAATGCTGAGATACTGTTGGAACTGATTCGGATGAAAAAGAGCCATAAAAAAGCAGATTGGTATACTGATAGGAAGGAAGAATTGTTCAAATTGATGAAATACGAAAATCACAAAGATAATATCAATTACGACTTTGCCAAGTATAACATCGATATCGACACAGTTGCGAAATTACACGACAACTGTAAGATGCTTGAGATGGATAGGATAGAAGGAGTTGTTGTTTAATGGTAGAAGAACCAAGAAGAAGAAGATTCTCAATACGCAGACTATTTAGAGATACCACGCCAAAGCCTGATGATAGGACAATCTACAATCCCGGCATACAAGAAAAGGATACTTCATATTATCTTACCACTCCTATTATTTTCAATATTGCAAAACAGTCTACTATCGTTAGAACCTGCACCACACAATTAAAACAAGAAATATTCAGAAGAGGATATACTTGGCAAGAAGCCTTTGTGATGCAATGTAATAATTGTGGCAATACTCATCAGACCCCAGTAGAACAATGTATTGAATGTGAATCAACAGATTTGAGGAAGCCTGATAAGAATCAACTCAAGTATGCAAAGTCCTTCTTAGAACAATATGTCAATAAGTCCGAGCAGTTGTTTATCGATGTCCTAAAAGAGATGGAAGATGATTTGAATATCATAGATGATGCATATCTAGTTATGGTGAAAGAATACTATCTAGATAACAATAATTCTATCAAGATGCACCGAATCAAAGAAGTATATCGAGGCGACCCTGTTTCATTCCATCTTTACACTGATGAGATTGGACAAAGAGGCGTAAAGGGATTTACCTGTTTGAAGCATAGAAACGTCATAGAACATGAGCCTCATAAAACCTGTGAGATATGTAATTCTGCATTGTTCCCTGTACATTATGTCAATAGGGTAAAGGGAGAAGAACAGTATTTTATCGAAGGAGAGGTTCTTCACTTTAGTAAATACTCTCCCTCTAGATTGTATGGTATATCTCCAATTGTGACGTTGTGGAGCAATGTGACTACTTTGATGGCAATGGAGAATTATGTAAACTCATCATACTCAAAGGCTAGATTACCTAGAGGACTTCTTGCAGTGCAAACTAGAAACATAGACTCAATGAAATCGTTTTGGCGTGGTGTCAAAGAAAAGATGGAACAAGACCCACATTTCATTCCAGTAATGGGAATAGAAGCTGAGAATGGAAAGGGTTCTGTTGAATGGGTCAAATTCATGGACAGTCTGAAAGAGATGGATTACATTGCCGTCAAGGAAGATTTGCGTGATAGGATTGCCGCTTTCTATGGTGTTTCTAAAATATTCATGGCAGATAATTCTGCTAGTGGTGGGTTGAACAACGAGGGTATGCAGATACTAGTCACCAATAGAGCAGTTGAGATGGCTCAAACAATTTGGAACAACTATGTGTTCCCGTTTATGACCAAGGAGTTTGGCATAACAGATTGGGTATTGAAACTACCACCATCAGAAGAAGAAGATGAGATTGCCAAACTACGAAAGAGAGAGATTGAAGTGAACGTTGCAGGAGCTATCAAAAATCTAGGATTTGAAGTAGATATGGATGATGAGGGTAGATTCACATACTTCAAACCTGAACCAAAGGAACAAGAGCCTCAACCTGAAGGTGGTGAGGAATTTGAACTCGACCCTTACGCAGGAACCAACATAGACCAATCTCAATTGGGTCAGATGATGGATAGTGGAACAAGACCAAGTGCTGAAGAAGCAGGGCAACCTGCTACAGTCAAGGGTAGAAACAAACCCAGCATGAGTGAGGGTCCGGATAAGAGATTTACAGGATTACCAAAAGAAGCGGGTAATAGAAATGTCGATAGGCGAACAGAGAGGCGAGTTGGTTGACTGACCTCATTGCGGTAGCAAAAAAATGGAAAGAAGAGATTGATAAATTAAATGCAGAAACAGATGAAAGAATAAGATTATTTTTAGAGGAAGGAATATGGAAGAAGAAATAAAAAAGAGTAAATGGTTTGATAAAGTGAAGAAGGATTATGTTCCTTCATTTGGACAACAAGCAAGAGCGGCAGAAATGCAAGGACAAATTGATGAGAGGCGAGAATTAGCAACGCAACAACGAAGTGCGGCAGACGAGGAAGCGGCTAATAGACCAAGATTTTTTGGTAGAAAAAAATCAAGGGCAAGGGAAGATAAGTTGCGTGATTCCGCCGGAGAGCTTGATTATCAAGCTAATATACAACAAGGGCATAAAGATGCGGGAAGGGTTCACGGATACCGCTATTCTAGAGAAAAGATGCCAAGAGCTGAGACATTTGATGCTACGGCTGACCCTGCAAGTTTTAGTTCAGCAGGAGTGCCTACAGGTGAACCATTGGACCCCATGCCATCATGGATGAAACAGGCAAAAGCAGTAAAACCGAAATTAAAAGGAGAGCAAAAGAAACTTGATGCAGATGGCGATGGAGACATCGATGCAAAAGATTTCAAAGAATTAAGGGAGAGGAAAAAATGAGTGAGAAAAGTGTAAGACAATTGGAAAGAGAATTGAAAGCAGCAAGAATTACAGAAAGAAGAGAGCAAGAGAGAAAGATAACAAAGAATAGAGATTATTCTGTTGCTGGTATCGATAAGGATACGACAGTAGAAAAGAAGATACCATCTTCTGCTGAAATTCCTGATGTTATTATCCTACCTAAGAAAGCCAAGAACAGAAAAGAAAATATTCCATTCTAGGTGAATTGAATGGTAGATGAGAAATCCCCCTTAGCGAAACTGGGGGATGCGAATGATATGTCTGCCATTAAAGAAATAGTATCTGAAATGAAAAATTTCGATGTGAAAGCCTATGAAGCTAAACTCAAAGAGAGATTAGATAAATGGTCTGAAGAATATAAAAAACAATTTCGTGGTCAACAGGCTGAAGGTAAAGATAGAATAACACCGGCTGAGATAGACGAAAAAGCTGACAAACTAAGACCAAAAGTAGAGGTTGACAAAGCTAAAGCAGTTATATCAGAAATGGTTATGGCAACTGCAAATAAGGATGTCAGTTTATCAGTTGTAGATGAGTTAGTTGAAAAATGGGTAAGCGAAATTAAATTAGATGAAAAAATTCAAGGAATGGCCGTGTATGGTGAAAAAGAAAAAGATAAACCGAGGTCATTGCTATACGTCACAGAAGACAAAGAGGACCGAAAAGCAATACCAGTAAACAAGAAAAGATTTGACAAATTAATAACGACTATCAAAGAATACTTCCAACGATTTCCTAAAGATGAGTATACTAAATCTCTTGTAGGAAAAGGTAGCAGGGCCAAAATAGAAACATTGATATTAGAAAATCTAAAAAAGAGATATCCTAAATTTAGAGGTAAGTTTAGCCCTAGTAAGTATAATTTTACAGTTAAAGGTAAGGATGTTCTTATCAACTTTCAAGCTGATTTAGCTGAGAAGGTAGATACGAAAACTAGAGATATGGTTAGTGACATGAAAGATGGCAATGCGAGAAGAGCCGTACAAAAGTATGGTAGATTACCTAGAGATTTTAGAAGGCAGTTGATTGAATTTGTTGCTAGAGATAGAAAATTAGATGATAAGTATAGTATGCTTTCTGAGTATTTTATGGGTGTCAAGGGTGAAGAAAGAAAAAACAACTTGACAGACATAATCGAGCGTTCCGGTGAAAAGATACCTAAGAGAAGAACGAAGCGTAGTAGGAAAGGTGTCACTGCAAGAAGAGAGGGCAGTAAAATTACCGATGAGGGTAAACTGAGAAGAGACAAAATAAGATTTCCTAAACCTGAGAGTACAGAAAAAAAACCAATATATTACGATTTCTTATATGATGACCCAAATGCACATGCTGTTTTAATTAAAAGAAATCCATCTGAACCTCAATTAACAGATATGTTAGATGATTTAGAAAATGATTATGAGGATATCATAGAAAAAATTAAGGCACTTGATGAATCGATTAATAGACTTAGGAATCTTCCTGAACGAAAAGAATTACAGAAAAAAAGGTTGAAGGAAGATGAAGATATGAGAAAGATGCTTCCTAACAGTAAGAATGCAATATTATCTGAAATGGGTTTCATTCTTTCTTATGTTAAGATTCACAATGAAAATCAAAAAAGAAAAATCAATATTGTTTTCTCTCCTAAGATTGAACCTGATGATGAGGCTTTTCTAAGTGCTGCATCAGGACTATTGAATGACGAGAAGTTTGAAAGTGCTTTTGCACAGTTTAAAAATAACTAATTAGTAGATAGGTGTCGGAGAAGTGTTTCATATGAGTTGGCAGGATGTTCTCAAAGCAGATTCTGTATTGGACAAAATGGGCAACAAGGAAAAGAAGAGAATCAAGAAACTCCTACAGGCTTCTCAGCCGACTGAAATGTTTGGTAAAGACATGACCAAACTATCTGATTTAATAGAGGAATTGAATGGAGCTGAAATAGTAAAAACAAGTAAGTCCCTACAGAAAAAGATAAGTAAATTTGAGGAAAAGAATTTAGACATCATGGCATCTGCCGCAGAACTAAGAAAGGACTACGAAACACTTTACTTGCAAATTAGAGAAGAGATATATCCGAAAAAGAAGGGGGATAAGAAATGAATTGGTTTTCAATAATGAAGAAAGATAATGAAGCAGAATTTATAGCTGAGGTGAAGAGTAAATTACCGAAGGTAGAAGAAGGCATGGAAAGGCAATTTATAGAAAGGTTGCTAGAAAGGCTAGAAGGTACAGATAATCAACGTAGGAAGAGAAGGATAATGAAAGCCATTGCTGAAATGTTGAAAGAGGATTATGATATCTCCCTCTCATCCATGCCTATGACTGAAGAAGATATCGAAGAACTAGATGCTGAGTCTCAAGAAATACTAAGTGACATGAGTAATTTAAGAGGGGATATTGAAGATATTGAAGAAGCGCATGGGCGCATAGCTGAAAGGATAGTAGAGCTGGCAAAAAATAAGGATGTAGGCAAAGATACTGAGAGGAAACAAGAGATACTTGCTTTTGCTAGGAATTACGCCGGTAAAGACCTTGAAGAATTATCTTACTATGATATGGAACAGGATTTTGAAGAAATGATGACACTCATTGCTAGAGGTGAAAGATAATGACAGAAGAAAATGAAATGTTAATTCTACTAAAAGAATTAGTGACAAAAGTGAAGAATTTAGAACAAGCAGTATACAACAAGGATAATCTACTGATGAAGTCAGGCTTTGTTGTGACCAACTCCCCGACTCCTGCGATTAGTCAAGATGAAGGTGTAATGCCAACAGGGGATGTAATAGCCAAGATGGATTGGGAAGACATTCATCAGATGGTAGAAAATATGGGGTAAAGAAAATGCCGGAAAAAGTAAGTAAAGAAGAGATGCTAGTACATGCCGCAATAGACAAGGCAAAGAAAGTGATACAAGAAGCAGAACATCTAGGGATGATAGAAAACGAAGACGATGTTATGGGTGAGGAAGTAAAACTAAAAAGGCCCAAGAAAAATCCAGCCGAAGAGAAGGTGGAAAATCCAGTTGCTACCGATGATGTGAATTCAGGATATGGTCTTGCTGGCGGTACTAATTAAGGGGGCATGTTATTGAATGCCTCTATCAGGACTCTCATTTGAGAAGGATGCCGAAGACCTTACAAAAAAGGTTCTTGATTTCTTTGAGAGAGTTAGATATTCTTACTTGTCTGCTAGAAATAACCCATCAGAATATTCTGATAAATGGAGTGAATCAGTAGAACACATTAGAGAGAAGTATGATAAGTTGGATAACTTTTCTTCTGAGATGAAAAACTACGTTGATGAGAAAACGGTATTTGACAATGATGCGAAGAACCCTACTTCTCTAGAAGCAAAACGGTTGTTTGAAGCAGTAAAGGATATGAGATTCAAATCGGATAAAGTCACTGACCCGTTTAGCAAGGAGTTTGGAGAAGACGAAGTTGTTGATACACTATTGGCGAACAAATCTCTTTTGATTGCGTTTATGCATTATGCTCTTCGTTCGCATTCCAACGCCCTGCCAAAGAAAGTATGGATTAGTCAGAAATTGAAGCCCGATAATATAACGGGCGGAGTAATGGGACTTGATTTAGATGAGAATGATATCGCTCTTTACATAACAGAACATTATGGTGCAGAAGATAAAGACACTACTAGAATAGAGAGCAAGGTAAAGGGAGCAATGAAAACCTTGAAGGATATGTATCTAGACAACTATGAAGAATCTAAATTTGACAACTTAGTTGAAGTAGACATAAAAAAAAGTAAAGAGGAAAAAGCCGCAATTGATTTTATCATACCAAACAAGCCCATGTATAGAATCTTTGAGATAGATGACATGAAGGAAATAAAAGGACTGACCGGAGAGTTTCTTGTACAAGAGAAATATGATGGGATGCGAATACAACTACACAAGAAGGGTGATGTAGTCAAAATTTTCTCATACAATGAGAAGGACATTAGTGATGCTTGTTCTGAACAAATAGAGAAACTAAAAGAGAAGAAGTTTGGAGATTGTGTCCTTGATGGTGAATTAGTTTTGTTTGATGATGATGAGCCATTACATCGAGCAGATACAATTAGCCATGTATTCAAGAAGAAGAAAGGTGGTCAATTGAGAGCGCATGTATTTGATATCATGATACATGATGATGAGGATTTGACCGATACTCCATTACGAGAGAGAATCAACACTCTTCTATTCCAGTTTAGTCAACATTCTTCTGAGGTACTTGCGTTTCCATCTAAGAAAGATACTAGAATGGCTGACTCAATTAAAGAGGTTGATGAATATGCCAAAGATATCATGCAACTTCCTGCTTCCGAAGGTGTGGTCATCAAGGATTTGGAATCTACTTACATGCGTGGTAGTAAGAAGAATCCAAAATGGATTAAGTGGAAGAAGTTCGTTGACTTGGATGTTATCGTATTAGATAAGAAATCAACTAAGAGTGGCATGAAATCATACTCTCTAGGAATCGGCCCAGTAAATGCTGAAACTGCTAGAACATACAAAACCGTAGAATATGACAAGAAGGATTACCTTCCTGTAGGTAAAGCATTGAACACTAAGGAAGTTGTAGATGTTGGTAGTATAGTTAGAGTAAAGGTAGATGAGGTAAAGAAAAACAAGGATGGTTTCTCTCTATTCTCGGCGAAGCTTATTGAGATACCCGAAGTGACACAACCCGATAACGTACAGACTCTTGAGCAACTGTCTACAAAAACAAAGAAGTCATTGGGTCAAGATGCTTTAGTAGGAGCTACGAATTTAAAGCCCTTCAAATTAGTCAGTGGATTAAGAGATACAAAAGGCAATGTGAAGAAAGGCATTTACATTACTGATGATATTCATGGTACTGCCGAGGTAATTGCTAAGTCTGACTTTGATGGTTTTACAATTTATGGATTCAAGGGCGATACTTTGATGCAAAAGAATGCCCTTCATTCTATAGACCTGTGGAAGGATGAGATGGAGAATCTAGTTAAGTCAAGACGTTCAGAATTAAGATTAGCCATAAAAAATGAGATGGTAGAAAATTATGGAGATGAGAGAGCAGTACCATTTGCCAAACTGTTTAAATTTGCTAAGGACAATTATCCTGAGATAGTAAAAGATGTTTTTAATAATAATGATGAGAAAGTAATGGATTGGATGAAATCACAAGATAGCTTCGTGTATGTGCATCCAAATAAATTCACTCCATCAGATACTCTTGAGAAGGATGTTGAAGATGTTGATGTAAGTAAGGTGGATAGTGGTCAATTTAGCATTATGTTAAGAGAAGATGACAACATAGATATTATTTTGGAAATAGAAGATACAAGAAATGCTTGGACAGTAGACATAACAGAATTAGGTGATATCTATGACTTGTTTGGAAAATCACAGAAGTTTCCTGCTATTGTTGCTAAGAAGCTTGGTGAACATAGGAAAAGAATAGATTCCGGTGAGTTGGAATTAGGTGTGCAAAGAGAGGGCTATCACGAATACAAAATAAATGGAGATAAGTTTGAAACTCGTTTCCATGTGAGAGTAGTGCCATTAGATGAAAAGAAAACTTGGGTCGTATGGACTGGTAAGAAACAAGAGATGTTAGACTTAGATTCAGATGAGAATTTATGGGATATCACTAAAGACAAATATGCCGATTTAACTCTTCCAACATGAAATTAACATGTTAAGTTAAATAGTAAGAGTTAATTTTTCTCCAAGTGTTAGTTTCAGGAGATATGCTACTAAAGGCAGATGTGGAGAGAGATTTTACCATACTGAAATCAGATGAGTTAGTGATTGGGGGTTATGCATCAATAGAAATGGTTGACAAGCAAAATGACCTAATTACACTAAATGCATTAGATGAAGCAGTAAAGAAATACATGGGAGAACAGAAATACAGAAACGTAATGTCAAATCATTCAAATGTTCAAGTTGGAGAGGTGGTAGAGAAATATCGAGATAAAAACGGCATCATACACAAGACCGGAGTAGATGACGTTGGATTCTATGTTGTTATCAAAATGAGAGATGACATCGAAAAAGCAAAAGAAATTTCTAGAGGTATCAGAAAAGGAACATTACGGTCATTTAGTATAGGGGGGCAAGCAATTTCTAAGAAGCAAAGGACTTCTGACGACTATGGAGAGTATAACGAAATAGACCGTTTAGAATTACATGAAGTGACTATTTGTGAGAAAGGAATAAACCCGGAAGCGAAATTCGACATTTTAAAGTCGGAGGTTGAAAAAAATATGAGTGAAAAATTGGAAAAAGCACTTGAAGAGTTGAATAGCCTGATGAAGCAGGTTGGGCAGCTTAACAAGGAAGAAGATGAAGAGATGAATGCTATGCCTAAAGAAGGCACAGATGAGGAAGCGAAAGCTATGACCCCTGTAAAAGCTGATGATGAGTCGGAAGAGGAAGACATGGAAATGGCTGACATGGAAGATGAAGAGGAAGACTTGGATAAGTCGCTTGATGAAGACTCAACAAGGGACTACGAAGCCGGAGAAGAAGTTGTTAGCAACGGAAATCCGACTGCTGCTCCTGCTGCTCTAAGTGTCGCTAAGGGTCTAGAGAGTGGTGACTTCACCACACTTAACCTATCTGCCGAAAACGTAGAGAAGGCATATGAGGCTTACAAAGCCGAGCAGCTAGAAAAACTTGCTTACGACAATCTAAGCAAGACTTTTGCTGACAGGTTTACTGCTGAGCTAGAGGTTAAGAAATCTAGTGCTGAAAGAGCGGAGTACGATGCTCGCACTGATGTAGCAAGCCTCAAGGAAGAGTTTGCTGAACTACGCAAGGCTCTAACTGAGAAAGATGATGAGATTCGCAAGACGCAGGAAGTTGCATTTGACCTACCTGAGAATTTCCCAACAACTGTTGAGGAAGCTGGTAATATGTCATGGGCAGATATCCACGACTTGACGAGGGGTGATTAAATATGACTGGATATATTAAGACAATGAAAGACTTAGAAGCTGCAACCTATGGACTCAAGGGAGTACATGGTGGCGGTGGAATACTGAAAGCCGCAGGTATTGTTGGGGGATTCGGAACCCCCCACGATGATGCATCCGGAAACCCGTTCAGTGGCAGTGCTGCTGCTAACTTGGGCGACCTATACAATGTTCTTTACGGACAGAAAGTTTGGTCGATGCTAAACCAAGAAGTAAACGCACTATCTATTGTAGCTAAGAGGCCATATACCTCTAGCGGGTGGAGAGTGCTAAAGAGCCGACCTCAAGGTGGGTCAAATTCTGCATTCGGAATTGGTGGTTTATCTGCTGGCTCCGCTACACCAAAAGCAGACCTTATTGGTGGAGTGCCTGAGAACGAGTCTCTTAGCAACATTGCTGCACTAGCACCTGAGTACGCTAAACTCTATGTGAGCCCAAAGACCGTTGCTCACAAGTTTGAGTTCTCAGAACTAGGAATGGAACTAGCTGCTATTGATGACGGTGTTGGTGACATTAGGGCTATTGTCCGTGAGGACATGGGTAAGCACCACGCAGAATCACAGAACGTTATGCTACTAATGCCTCTTGAGAGAATGAGCGACACTGATGGCGCAACCAATCCTGACAGGAACTACACTTCCTTGATGAAGATAGTTTCATCTGCTGCTGAGATTGGACAGATGTACCTAGATAACGTGACTGAGGTAAGCGCAGGAGATTCAGGAGTACCTGCTGTATCTACCGAGCTAACAAGAATCTTCGGAGATGTGAGGCCAGTCACTGCTGGTGGAAGCGATGGCAGTGAGACTGTTAGCACAACTGCAACTTTCCTAGATGCAGAAGTTGACTTCGGTACTGGATACGCAGATGGAACTGCAAGGGTTCTAACGCTATCAATACTAAATGACATGATTAGAAGAATCAGGCAGAATGGTGGAAACCCGAAGGTAATGTTGACTGGATACGATACTATTCAGCACATATCTGACCTACTACAAAGCCAAGAGAGATTCATGGATAGAAAGGAGATTGTACCAACTCACAATGGAGTTAGAGGACCAAAAGGTGCTGAGGTTGGATTTAGAGTCGCAACTTATTACGACATACCAATCATCCCAGCAAAAGATATGCCTTCAACTGGTCTATCAACAAGCAACAGATTGAGTGACATACTAATCCTAGATACTGACCATCTATGGATGAGCGTAATGAAGCCAACCCAATACTTTGAAGATGGTATTTCCAATGGAAACCCATTCGGTGTTGGCAAGTTGGGCAATCAAGGATTGTACCGAACAATGGGCGAGACATGCTGCTCATTCTTCAAGGGACAAGGAAAGATAACCAACCTAAAGAGTGCTTGAGGTGATTAAGAATGGCACACACAGTTAGCATCCTTGAAGACCATAAGGGAATAACGGCTCCCCGTGTCTCCGGTGATGAATACTTTGTAGATGCAGTAATTGATATTACTTCTTACACTTCTAATGGAGAAACTATTCTTGGTTCTTCATTAGGACTAGGTAGAATTAATGCGGTTATTGTGACTGGTGTTTCAACAGACACGATTACTGGTGGATATTCTGTTTCGGTAATTAGTGCTGAAACTGGTGTAGGACAAGCACAAGGCGGAAAGTACCTTTCGGGGTCTTCTTTCCAAATCAATGTACCTGCTGCTGGAAACACCGATAACGTTGGCGAAATAAGAGTCCGTGTTTACGGATTAATTTGAGTAAAACATAAAGTAGCTGCCCTCTTCCTAGAGCATCAGGAAGGGGGTTGCTACCCTCTACTATTAGGTGTAAATATGGTAAAACTTAGACTAAAGCAAAGAAAAATAGACGGTCCACTTGTTAGAAATATGGGTGGTAAAAGATACGAAATAACATATGAAAATGAAGTTGATATGCCATTAAAATATGCTATTAGTATAATGTACAGTTTAGATTATACCTTTACTGAGCAAGATAAAAAAGACTTTAGTAAACTTGGGGAACACCAATTGTCTGTTCTCAAAAGAGTGACTAATACTAAGTTAGATGATGAGGTAAAAGCAACACTCGGAATCAGTACAAGAAAGCCAATGTTTGCAAAAAAGAGCAAGCCTTCTATTGTTGAGAAAGAAGAAGAGAAACCAACTAAGGAAAAGGCTTCCCCACTACCCCCTGATTTAGATAAGCTTACAGTGAAACAACTACAAGTTTTATTAGCAGAAAGAGATATATCAGCGAAGGGTAGAAAGGCAGACCTCATCAAGGCACTTACGGAGAGTGAGTGAGATGGGAGTTTCAGGTTGCCTGACTAGTGGGGTAATTTCTTCCAGTGCGCTTGTGGCTGCTCATAGATGTAAATTAGTCAGCGTACATGTATCTTCAAATTCTAATAACTCAAATCTCATCAAGGTGTGGGATAGTAGTGATACTAGCACTTCCGGTGATGTTGAGATTGTTAGAATAAATACGAGTGCAGATAACAGTACTACGGCGTTCAATCAAGAGTATGATATGCATGGGGTGATTGCAGCCGAGGGACTATATGTTCAAATAACAGGTAGTGGGTCTTGCGCCGTGACAATAACCTTTGTGTGATATTATGCCGAGTTTGGAAAACGATACTAGAATGATAATGGCGATACTGTTCGTTGGAGCAGTTAGCGGAGTGAATGTATTAGCATATGCTGAATATGGAATAACGTTTCCATATGGGTCAGAGGCCCATGCAGTGCTATTTGGAATTAGTACCATTGGTGCGATACTGATGATTAAGGTATTATTTGATGTATTTATCAGTGATATGATAGAAGACTTTCTTCTTAGAAGAGCTATTGATGGCTACTGGGGTAGAAAGCAAAGAGAAGAAGAGAACAAAAGAAGAGTCAAGGAATCGCTTAAGCAATTTCAAAGCAATTACAACTTGACTCCTGCTATGTATGGTGACAACAATCTACCAACAATAAAAGCAGAAGAGCAGGGAGTAAGCCCTTCTTTCTTAACGATAGAAAATTAGTGAGGGAGTGATGTGAGTGGTCAGCGAAATTCTATTTGGAATGGATGAGTCAACTCTCGCATATGACTTACAAAGAGCGCATTCTGCTGATATTTGGTTTCTCAGGGCTAGATTCTATTTATGGGGCGGCATCTTTTGTCTAGGTAGTTTTGCTCTTGGACAACTACTAGCCATTTATGGAATCAATACTCTCTCAATGGCTTGGAATGGCGTAGTAGACTTTTGGAATCATTTGTGGTGATTGAATGTCAGTAATGGCGGGATTCGCCATACTGATTGTCGAAGGACTAAATAAGATATATCAAAGAGTTCATGCAATTAATTTTGGAATATACGGAGCAACTAGAGCCGGTAAAACCACAATGAATCATCAGCTTAGAACAAGAGGGGAAGTACCTGATATCAAAACAAGAACAGTAGGTAGGGGAAAGGCTACTAGAAAATATGTCAAACTAGATGGTGATGCACATACAGTGAAGACTGCTGATATTGGTGGGCAGACAACATATTGGAATGATTGGATTCATGATATGAGAAGTCGTAGAGTAAAATATGTTATTTTCATGATGGATGATAGGCATATGAATAAGCATTACGATATAGAACAACAATTGTGTTGGACATTTCTTGTTGATACTATCTGTAATGCAGAATGGAGTTTGCCTAATGGTAAGAGAAAGAAGAAGCGTGAACATGATTATCCAATCGCAGTAGGACTATGGGCTAACAAATATGACTTATGGAAAGACAGATATGAACATGATGGGCCATTAGAAAATCATCCTATCTTTGAAGCATTTAGAGATGGTATGCAACGCCTTAATGATAAGGGAATTCCTTGCTACAAATACATAGTAAGTGCTAAATCTGATTCTGAAATGGTATATAGAGGAGTCCTAACCATGATAAAGGATTACTAGTTCGGTGTTGTAATGTCGATGTCATTCCAACCACCGAGTTTAATTGGAGCAACAACGCCGTCTGTTAGCAATACTGCTTTTATGGATAGATATGAAGCCGCTAGGTCGCCGGGTTCTATTATGACTTATGAGTATAAAAATCTCAAACCAAAGAAGCAACTAAAAGAAATAGTAAAGATACTGCTTCCTGAGAAAAAGAGATTTCTAAAAATACCATACAAATTCAAGTACAACATAAAAGATAGATGTGTTATTTGTGGTACGCATAAAGTGTGGGAGTCAAGTGATAATCTAAGACCACCCCTACCTTTACATAAGGTTCGCAAGGGATATCCAATGCGGGGAACCTACTGCGAGAAACATGCTGCTATTCATAGACAGTATGAAATGCTAGAACAACAAATACTAGCAGAAGAACATGGACTTTCTTTTAGCGCATATGTACCAAAGGCTCCATCAACATTGAATCCTATGGCGTTGATGACAGGACCACTAACAAGTTTAAAGGAAACAGATATAGCTTCCTTATCCAGTGTAGGTTGGACAATAAAGCCGCCACAATCTGAAATAGAAACAACCGAAGAAGAGTTATTCAGATTGTTAATTGAGAGTGATGCAATCAATAAAAGAGTGAAAACATTATTGACTGATGGTGCTAAGGTCACTACTGTAGAGGCGGGTGTAGAGTAATGGGATTATTTGGTACAAGCAACACTTCTTTGTATAATACAATGCAAACAAATCAACAGGCTCAATTCAAAACAATGAACAATCTGTTAACTCTACAAGAAAACCATGTTGAGGATTTCTTTCAATATCATGGAGAGGCATTCCTCACTGCACTAGCACAATTAGTTGGGGATGTCGTTAACAAGACCGTCAGTGAAATACTAACGAATCTAGAATTTGTTTCTGCTAGTAATGGTAATTTAACCCTAAGCTCTGATGCCGTCACCAACCTTAATGGTATTACACAAGCAAACATAGAATTAGATTTACAGACACTATTAGCATCTGCAATAAACTCCGAAGTCATTATGCAAAGAAGAATGGCTAAGACACAATATCTAGAATCTCAAGGCTTTGCTATGCCTCAAGAGCAACAAATGACAATGGGTGGTATGGGGGCCGCTAATCCGGGTGGAGTAGACCCATCAATGATACAAGGTGGAAATGCTTCTGTTCAAGCAAACGCAATGATGCAACAACAACAGATGGCATTTAACAACCAATCGGGATATCCAGTTCCCCCTGCTGGTTATGATAACATGAATAATCCGTATTGGATTGACCCCAATACTGGTCAGATGTCATATACCCCACCTACAAGCGGTCTAGGTTTAGCCTCTGCCATGAGCAAAGGTATTGCTTGGGCCAAGTGGCTTGCTTAGGTGAGGTGAATGGTACTAGTAAAACAAGATGGTAGAGCTACCGACCTTTCTATTGAAGGGAAAGGAGACTTCGGAACCTTTGATTATGACGCAGATGCTACATTAAATTTAAAAAAATCTTTAGCCTTACAGTTTCTAGTATTCAGAATATTCCGAAATGTGGATGATAGAACAGAAGCTATGAACAGGGCCGTTAACAAGTTTAACATTGCTATAAGACTAAGAAAGAATGATTTATCAGATGACAAGTCGAGAGAAACCTTTAAGAAAACAGAATACAAAAAAGCACTAAAGAGATTTATCACGGCCATCGGTAGAATGAAACTAAAGGATTTACTTGCGCTTGCTAAGGCTGGGGATTATGTGAAAAATGTCGAGGTATTGATGCCCTTTGAAAATTTGACTGTGAATGGATTAGAAGAACCTGCGATTAGAAGTGCTGCTATGAAAACGACAGAAACTGGCAAGCGAACTGGTGTAGGAGCAACTAGTAAGGTAGGTAATGTACAGAATGAAAATATTGCTGAGCTTTTTCTAAATAATAAGGAATTAGTCACTAAAAATACTCTAGATAATCTACTAGAACACATAGAAGTAAGCAATGATGAAGTAATATTCAACGCTAGAAAATATGTATTTGAATTGTTAAAAGAGAATGGCTACATAACAGGAACAGTAGAAGCACCCAAATCTCTTGGTTCCCCAGTGGTTGTCAATACTAAGGGTCCAAGTGCAGGAACAGAATTTGTAGCTGAGGCAGAAGAAGAGGAATTGTCTGACGAAGAAAAAGAAAAGAGAAGAAAAGAACAACGAAGAATTGAAGAGCGTGAAGAAGCACCGGATTATGGACAAACAGAACCTGACGATGAAGGAACCACTGCTACTGGGGATGATGGCGAAGGACTAGACCTTAGTGGTATGACTGATGAAGAAATACAAGAAGTACAACGAGACATCAATAAGAGTGAGGAAGAACAGAAGAAACCTCAGAAACCTCAGAAACCTAAGAAACCTGAGAAAATGCTTACCCTAGTTTCTGTTAAGTATACGGGTGAGAAGTTTGAGATAAGAAAACCTGATGGCACAACAGAATCTTATGATAATGATACTGAAACATTTGATGCTTTGGACAGGATTACAATTACAAAACAAATGGTAGAAGATGCGTTGTTGAAAAAAGAAAGTGATTCTTACAAGCCATTCAAGAAGTTGATTTTTGATACTCTAACACCCACATCGGGAGAAATACTAGTGACTGATAGGAAACTACTCATTAAGAATAAAGTAAATGAGGGTGGGGAAGGAGAAAATCAAGGCTTAATTAAACAACTTCTTTCTTTGAAACAAGCTACATCAAAAGATGACAATCCATTTGAGGTAGAACTGAAAAGAGAATTACGCAAAAAAAAGCCCTATGAATTGCATAAAAGAATTGAATTCTTGGAGCTATTGGCAAGTATAGAGGATACAGACTATAAAAAGGATTTATTTACAGCATACTTGAGAGAAACATCAACTAAACGAGAGTTTTTTGATAAATTAGATTCATATAAAAATCAAGAAATTGAAGACGATGAATTAACTGACAAACAACGACAAGCTAAAAAAGCAGAAATAAGACAAATCGCTGATGCAATTGACGAATTAACTGATATTGCATTTAAGGGGCAATTTGAAAAAGTGCCAGTTCAAGATGGAGAGGCAGTGGTTCCTATTAAAATTCCTAGAATTGTTGCGCTGAATCTAAAAGAGTTAATAGATGAAATTTATGAATTCAATAAAGAAGACTTACTAAGAACAGAATCAAAAAATAGACCAACAGTAATTCCTATCATTAGCGTTTCAGAAATACCTATAAAGGAAAAAGACCGATTTTATGTAAACTTTAATCCAAAGGGAAATAGGCCAAAACAGATAACAGGTCCATCAAATCTAAGAGCTAAACCATATGATGAGTATCCAATAGAGGTAGCAATGAACGTAGGGTCTTTATTTGATGATACCGTTAGGCGCATAGAAAGGATGTGAGTGAGTGGTTAAACTAAATTCACCGAGCGATTTTACTAGCATAAACCCAAACTATGCAATTGGCAACGGACATTACACTACGCATAGTGATGTTTCCAACCTATTGCAAATAGAGTCATTCACTGACTATACAACGCCAACAAGAGCAGAAGTAGGTAAGATAATCAAAAGGGTAGAGGAGAAGATAGATGACGCTACAAAGCATTCTTACAGGCCATTAGTTTACAAGAACGAAATAGCAACGTTTGATTTCTTTAGAGAAAGACAATACCCTCTAACTAGACATAAGGATTATGTTGGATTCATACAATTAGATTATCCAAAAGTGCAGAAGATTCTACGATTAGAGGTTTGGCAGAATGATGAGTGGGTAGACATTGCAGGTGCTATTGCTAAATTGAAAATGCCATCTGCACCACAAGGAAGCTCTTGGACAATAGCATTAGGTGTGGGCTCATACACATTCAACTTAGTCAAGGGCTCTACTTTTTATGATAACTATGGTCCTAAGACAACTGCCAGTCAAGTAGTGGATGCCATCAATGAGGTATATCCTATGAAGACTGCTAAATTTACTGGTGAGACTGCTGCGAAGACTGTGACTGCTCAAGGAAATTCATCAGTAAACATTTCTGATTTCTTTTACGCTACTACAGATTCCGAAGCATCTGATACAGTGGTCATATCCTCATTGCTTTTAGGAGATGATGGAGCTAACAACACACTAACATCTACGTTTGGAACTGTGACTGGCTTTGCAGACAAAGAGGATAAATCTAGAATCAGAGATTTTTGGACAATAGATGAGGAAGGAAAAATCTTCTTCTTGAATGAATATCCATTTATGCAGAACCACTCGGTAAGAACCACATATGTCGCAGGTGATGGAAGAGTACCTGCTCCCATACATGAAGCCGCAACTAAGTTTACTGCGGCTGAGGTAATACGCCATGATGATAACTCGATACTAATAGCAGAAACACAATCAAATATCGATTTGAAAACTAAGCATGATATCTTGCTTGAAGAGGCGAATGCTATTGTTAATGGTAAGAAGAACATAATACATTTCATTTCGTGATACTATGGAACAATACGCTAGATTATTTCAAGAAATAGTGGAAAGGGAACAAGCGAGAAACCTATTACTTCTTGATAGTGAATTTGCAAATTTCGCTCTTTCCGAGGAAAGTCTAATGGAAGAAGCACTTAGAGCATTTGATATGGCATTAACTAAATCACTGGCAAAACAAATTGAGGCGATTGAATAATGGATGAGGTGGGATTCATAGTTAGGCTATTGACAGACCAATGGACTACTGCTGGAAATTCGTTAGTTAGTTCGGGAGCAATACTATCAGCACATAACGTCACACCAAGAATAGTAGATGTCAGGTCCATCAAACCGAATGAAGGTAGAAGGGTAGATGCAGATACACAAGCCTTACTTGTCGTATTTGAAGATAGTAATTCTGTAGAGTATCCAACCATAGACTATTCAATAAGAAATGAGAACTATGATTTTACTTTGCATTTGAGAGTACTGCATCGTAGAGATTTTGCACAAGATGGTTCTCAAAGTAATTATCAAACAGGATTAGATTATTCTAAAGTCAGATTAGATTCACTATACAAAATAGCAAGAAAGATATTAGAGGACAACACGCTAAATCCTAGAGTGTATCAGGGTGGTGGAACATCAGGGACTGTTGAGGATAGTGCTGATATAATAAAACTAAAAAGTAGGTCGGAAGCCAATGATAGAGGTAAAAGGTTATTGGGCTATAAGTTGTCCGTGGAGATGAGAAGGTTGGCGAGAGCCACATAAGGGGAAATAAAATATGGCTACACTAGCAGAATTACAATCAGAAGTTTACACAGGTGTCGGTGCAGGAGCATCAATGATTCCTGAGATGGATATCTTTCTAGAGACTTGCACATTTGCTGCAAGTGACCATACAACAGTGACACTAGGCGATAGTAATGTGCAAAATACACTAGTGCCTAATCTATATGTCGGGTGCGTAGCAAGAATTGAGAATGCGGCTTCTCCTGAATTCAATGGATTTTACGTCATCAAATCAAATGCAGCTAACACTATAACATTCAACGAGACAGTCGGAGATGATGATGGAGATGATGATATCGATGTGACGATAATGGGTTTTGGCGCACCTGCACCTGCACCTAAAGTAGATGGAGAAATGACACTTCTATCTGATAACTGGCTAGGACTTGTGAACAGTATTACACCACCAAACGTAGATGTCGAATTAGGGCAATTGAATCTTGCAGTTGCTGGAAGTAGAAATTATCAATACCAGTTTAAGAAAGGTGAAACTGTCACTGGTGGAGCAATGGACTTATCGATAAATAATGGAATGTGGTTGTACTATGCTCTTGGAAAATACACTAGTGGCAACAATGGTTTTACTTTGGGTTCTGTCGATTCAAATACTGTGTTTGCTATGGAGACAGACAGTGGAAAGATAGTCCGAACTATAGGTGGTGTTGAATACCCGCCGTTGCATGAGAATAATACTTCTACTGAATTGGAAACTGCTGACTTACAAAAAATTAGTGGCAGTGGCACTTTAACATATACTTTCACAGAAGCCAATGGGGATTCTCTTCCATCGTTTGCTCTAGATGTTTCGTATGAGAAATCAAATATCTCCAATGCAGAATACTCTGTTGGGTCAGCAGGAACGGATACAGATACTGCTGACCCCGATACCAATCACGCAGATATCTACTCTAGAATCTTTACCGGATGTCAGGTAAACAGTCTGACGCTAAACTTTGAAGAGGGGCAAGAATTGAAAGGAAGTTTAGATTTTGTTTCAAGAAGGGCATTTGATTCACCAATAGGCTATGCACCAAAGAGAAAGGTAAGAAGTGCATCAAGTATGATTAATTATGGTCATGTTCTTGGTTCTGCTTCTAACGCAGTTGTAGCTGCATCTGCTACAGACATAGAGCCATACCTTTTCTCAGGTGGTTCAATTAAAATATTCGGCAACACTGTTGCCAAAGTTAAATCAGGCTCAATTGCCATAAACAACAACATTACGCCTCAAAGATTCATTGGCAATTACAGTAGGCAAATTACTTCTCAGCACATACCCGGACAAAGGACATATGAGATGACTCTAACCATGTTGATTACAGACACTCAACTATGGAACAATCTGAGGGCGCAAGGAGAAACTACTGGTAGCACTGCATACAGTACAACTAGAGCAGGAGAAGAAAGTGCTGGTTCCGCTCCACTTGCGGCTCCACATACAGGAAGATTAGAATTTAAATTTGAGAAATCTACAACTGATTTAATTGAGTTGAAGTTTGAAGATTACATTATACAACAAGTCACGGTTCCTTTCCCTGAAGACAAGGGGCCAGTAGAAGTTGAAGCCACAATATCTGCAAGAACGCTTAATTCTGCGACATATACAGGTAAGTGGGCAATATTGCACTCAAATACTGGTAGTGCATAGGGGGTTCTCAGAAAAAGAGAACCGCTCTTGATAAGTTTCCACCAACACACGTTTGTTTGTTTGTTGGTTTGATGTAGGTGGAATAAAAATGACAAATGTAGTAAGTGATAAGAGTAAGTTGTTTGTGCAAGCAAACACAGAATGTGTAGAAATAAAAGTGAGCGCAGAATCTGATGAGGTTCTGAAAGTATGGATTAGGGAGCCTACTTGGTTGCAAGTAGAACAAGCCCTTTCAACTGTCATGGATATGACCCAAGATGGTATGAAACTTGACTTGAACAAGATGTACAAGTTTATGGCAGAAGAATTCATTGAGAAGACGGAACCGCAATTGACGGCAATAGAGATATTGCAGTTGAGCCCGTATGTTGGTAGTCAATTAAAAGATGTATTACCAAATCCATTTGAGGAATTAATGGATGACGATATGGGAAAAGGAAACGCCTAGAAATTAGAAAAGGAATACAAGGGAGAGCAATTGAACCGAACGTAGCTTTGGAGGTGACATTATATTCGTATTGTATGGCATTCAAGATAGACCCGAATGTAGCGAAAGATACGCCTCTAAAGTTTATGATGAATATGCTTACGATACACGCAGTTGTAGAGGAAGAAAAAGCTAGGGAAATAGAAAGGCAAACAAAGAGTTGATTGAATGGTTGAGAATATCAGTGCTTTAACTAGTGCAGTAGAAGCATTGAATAAACAAAGCGATGGTTTAGTCACTAGCTTTGGTAGACTAGCTGAAAGTTCAAAAACTTGGAATATAATTTCTAGGCTATTATCAGGTTCCGGATTATGGCAATTACAGAATCGAATACGAGCCGTAGGAAACGTAGTCAACTTGTATAATCTAAATCTAGCAGCTAATCTAGAGAAGCAAGTTGCTGCGATGGATGCTGCAAAGCAAATGAAGAATGCTCTTGTTGATTTAGAAGCAGAACAAAAAGCATTAGTAGGTTCTGAATATGTCAAAATGTTGCAAGAGGGTTATATCGACAAGGGCTATAATAAAGCAACTGCTGAAATTTTAGCATTAAAAGACGCCACTAGGGAATATGATGGTGCTATTTCTGCTATAGAAGAAAAGCAGGAAAAGATGACACAGGCTGGGCCATTTGCAAAGTTAGGAGCATTTCTGCAACGTGGAGATTATTACGACCATACGGTGAAAGGGATGGTACATGATGAAGAAGACCCTGCTAATCATGGAAAACTAATCCAATCTTCAATAGAAGCTAACTTCTTAGCAATAAAGGATAGGAAAACGAGGATTACTGATTACTTTAAAAATAAAAAATATATGGAGATAGGTGGAAAGGTAAGTCAATTTTTTAGTGGCAAGATGAAAATTATTGGAAGATACTTTGAGGTTGGTGTGGTCTTATTTGGTGCATTTTCTAAATACCTATTGATAGCCACTCTAATCGTTGCACTAATCAGAACTCTTTGGCCCAGTTTCAAAGCAGTGATAGAAGCGGTAGGCGGTATGAGGAATACATTTGATAACATTATAAAAAATATCAAACTCATATTTGGTGGTTTCTTTGATATTATTGTGGGGTTGTTCAAAGGTGATTTCTTGAGAGTATTTGAGGGCTTAGGTAAGGTAGTCGTTGGTATTATAGGAGTGGTGCTTAATTTCCTACATGGATTTGTCAAGGTACTCATTGGTATATTATTAGCCATACCTCATAAGATTGGAAAATTCATAAAGAGGTCATTAGGATTTAGAGCAACTGGTGGTCCTGCTAGTGGGCTTACAGTTGTTGGAGAACGTGGTCCTGAGCTAGTGAATCTACCAGCAGGGTCTAGAGTACACTCAAATGCTGATAGTAGAAGGATGGCAGGTAATACAATTAACGTAAATGTCGCAGGAAGAATAGGTGCTTCTGATGCGGAGATAAAGGATATCGCAAATAAAGTAGCAAGAGAGATTAATATGAGAATGAATAGAACGTCAAGCACAGTGAGTCGATTTTAATGAGTGAGCCAAATTTCAAAGTATTTCTAGAACTGCAAAGAAGAAACGATGGTTTCGATGCGGGACAAACAAACAGAATACCATTGTATGCTACTGAATTAAACATACAAACTTCAAAGAGCGTTCTAAATGCACCTATTCCATTTTCCGGAGCAATTAGAGGAGAGTCTACCAATCTAGCATTTGATGTGGGAATAGCACAGAAGACCGTTAGTATTTCAGGAATTATACTTAATCAAACAATACAAAAGAAACGGTCAGGTGATGATTCAAACCCAGTATCTGTAGGTGGCGTACAAATGACTGCCTTTGAGGTTGCTCAGCTATTATGCTCTTATGTCGATGCCAGTGCATTTCAAGATGACCAAAACCTAAACAAATTGATTGTACTAATTCCTAGTCGTGTAGACCATGCCTTTCAATATCACGATGGCAATAATGACCATGCTACTATGGATGAATCTGAATTACCATTAATACCGTTTACTTGGAAGAATAGGGGTTTTGACAATCAATTTACAAGTCAAGGAAGCAATTCGGAATTCTTTAAGAAGTACGATAACAGCGAAAGTGTCAGTGTTGGAATAAGTGGTTTCATTCGCTCTTTCTCATGCCAATTCACAGGAGCAGATGGAAACTCCGTTCCTTTCAGTATGGAATTTGAAGAAGCTCTTGTTCTATCTGAGAACTTCTTGGATGGTTGAATATGGTAAGTGCATACATCCAAGATTCGTATAAACTCGTATTTCCCATACTTTGTGAAGGATATCTTAGATTGGATTATGACCCTACAAATATAGATGGCTCGTCATATCATCCTAGTGTATCTGACCGAGCCCCTGTATCAACTGGCGTACTGGTGAATGGTGCGGTATCTGATAATTCAGCAACTAACATTGCCGTTGATACGGTAGATGCGACTTTGCACTTTTCAGTAGGAGATACTGTCTATGATTCTAGCAATGCATCTGTGGGAACCGTTAGTGCCGTCACTGCAACACAGATAACACTCGCTGCCAATAATGATGAGGCATTGGACAACGATGAGAATCTAAAGAAGGACATGGTATCAAATTTTGATTTGAGAGACAGAAGCATTTGGTCAGGTAGCAATACATTCGATACTGAGGAAGGGATAACTGGCGGTTTTGTATTAGAAGCAATAATTACACCCTATGATGTAAATGGTATTGCTTCTAGAACGGCTGGAAGACATGGCGTGTTGGATTCTCAAAAAACCCCACCTTATCCTAATGACAACTCTAGCGATGTTGCTGATAGAACGGCCTATGAAAGTGTGGACTATCTTGGAGCATCTGCTTATTTGTCTCAGCAAATGACATTGTTTCACAATACAAATCTACAATTCTATTTAGAGAACACTACTACTACTAGTGGAAGCTCTTACAATCAACCAGCAGAATACAAATTAGTCGCAAAGCTAACCACAGGTGGCACTACTGAAACAATAGAGACAGATGCCATCATTACTGCCTCTAGTGACTTGCATGGTTTCTACAACGCTAATGGATATTACAATGACATAACAACTAGTTATAGGAGAGTCACCGCTTCTGCTACAGGTAGTAATCCTAGCAACGTTGTGACTATTACCTCATTTGCCAATCTAGAAAGAAACACAAAGGCAACTGGACAAATAGTGGTAAGTGGAGATATTGCAAATTACACCAAGCCTGTAAAAGCCACTGGTAGTATTACCATAGTACAAAGAAACAATTTGAATACGGATACATTCGTTGTAGCAGAACAAGGACAGGTTCTTTTTGGTCCGACCAACCCAACAGATGCAAATACATCAAACGTCAACAATTACATTCAGATTGTGGATGAAGGTGGTTCAACCACTACAAAATGGTATGCTATGACTACGGGAGCCAACGGAGATACGTTAACTGGTACTTCGGGTGCTGGGTTTACTTGGCCTTCCGGTGCTAGGTTATACCTAATAGGAGATGACTTTACTGCAACAGCATCTAATTTTGCTGCCGCAGTTAATGCGTATGGTGTTGGTTTCGGCGGTACTGCTAGTGACCCTAGAAGCACTGTTAACACTAGTAATCAATCTGTTGCCGGTGTGACCCTTACAGTTGCTACTACAGGTTCTGCTCCAAATAGAGTCGGTATCACCAGTGCCTCAATAACTGCGGGTAGTGGAATATCGGCTGGTCAACTCAAAGCAGATGATTTTGGTAGTAGTAATGCCTTAGCTGCTAATCTTAATGCTGGTGTTAACGAGTTGATTCTAGGAGAGTCAACTGGCTCAAATGATAACACAATCAATTACTTCACGATAACGGACAGTGCTGGCAACACGAAGAATTACTTTCCGTCACACGATTTAACAAATCAGGATACTGGCGATACTGGTACTAGAACGTTTGATGATGGTAGCACCAAATCCGTTGTTTACTTTCGTTTCGGAGCTACTGCTGGAAACAACGCTGCGGCTACGGCTTTAGCGAACGCAATCAACGACACTACTGTTGGGCATGGAAATACGATAACTGCGGTTGCTAGTGGCACAACAGTAAACCTTACTCATGACTTGATTGGTGCGGCAGGTAATAACGCAACAATAGCAAAAGCAAACATTGCCAATAGTGCAGCAACGATATCAGGCTCTAACTTTACGGGGGGAGTCACAGAAACCAATGCGAGCAATACTCCATTCATACAACTAATAGATAACGCAGGTTCTCCTGTCACTAAGAAGTATGTACCTGTAGCAAATGGCGGTGCAATCGCTACTGGTGGTTTGAATGGTGGCTCTATTGGGGATGTTTCAGGTGGTGTGGCATTCCAAGAAGGGGGAAGTGCATCAGCAACGGCTGATAATCTAAGAACTGCTATTGCTCATAGCAACGGCCATGCCGGTAGCATACTAACAGATTCAGCAGGTAGTGCAACAATCAATCTAACACAGAATACAGTAGGAGCAAATACTGCTGCAATAACTTTGACTAATCTTCCTTCAAACATTAGCAAGACTAACTTTAGTGGTGGTGGAACCCCAAATAACTCTCTAAACTTGACAGATGCCGCAGGTACTCTCAAGAAATACAAGGCTTCTGAACATGAAGCTACTGGAACAACAGACGGCACGTTTGTATTTTACAAGGCTGAAACCAATAATGATACTACTGCTGCTAATTTGGAGACTGCAATAGATGGAGCCAATGGTCATAATGGTACTCTAATAACAAGCAGGTCATCAAACGCCGTCACTGTCAAACTGAATCAAGCAGGTACTGGTTCTTCCGCAGTTGTAGAAACCGTCAATGGATTAAACACTAACCCAGCAAGCGGTGGTGGCTTTTCTGCTACTACTGCCAATACAATAGAAGTCAGTAGTAGTAGCGAGTTAACTGAGATAGGAAAGGGAAACAAGATATATGATTCATCTACTACTGAAATAGGAACTGTTGATGGTGTGTCGTCAAGTACGATAACTCTAACTGGTACTCCTGCAACTGCAATTACTAGCACGATATATACTGACCAACTGAAAGAAGCCCTATATTTGGAACAGGTATACAAGGTTTCATTGGTATACGGTAAGAATGGTAATCTAGAGTTATATCTTAACAATGCACTAGTGAAGAAACAGAAGCACACTATTGCGCCTTTCGCTTTGCATAATAGTGATTGTAGAATAGGTAGGGGTCCGACAGATGGAAGTGCTGGTAATAACACACAATTCTTTGGTGAGCTATTTGAAATTGCAATGCATAAATCAAACAGACCCTGTACTACAATTGAAACTCTAACTCCGGGCTTTTCGGATATTTTGTTTTACTATACTTTTGGTGATTGAATGGGTACGACAGATAAGGGCAAGGCAGTATTCGTCATGAACGCTGGTAAAACGGAGTCAGACATCACGGATGATAGTACGTCATTTAGTTATACTAATCACGCTAGTAAGACAACGGAAGCGTATCTATCAACATCGGTGAATCCACTCTTCGTACAGAACAACCTACAGTACGAGAACTCGGTTGCCAGTAGTAGTCTTGATGATTCAGCTAATTTTATAGAGATACGAAATACCTCTCATGGTGGTTCTATTAGCAATGACATATCAGATAAGATAGGAAATAGAATATACCCAACAAACAATACTCTCACTTCCTTTGCAACTAATCGTGATGAAACACATTCATACAAAGTTAAGGTATTTGATTCACAGTTTGCTAATTCTGAAACGAATAGAAAGTTTGTGTATTCTACTTCAAACTATCCTGCTACCGAGGAAGTTGGTATAGATATTGAAAACTTCGACTATTTCATTTTGATAAATCCTGATACTCTTGCTATGGGAACTGATGCTATTCGCCCTCATTTTGCTAAGGTGACTAGAATTATTTCCTTTGATGAGTTTGGTGACGGTTTGGAATTTGAACCTGCTTATCCAACTGAACTCGATTTTGGTGTAAAGTTTGAAGTATACAAGGGTCCGGCAAAAACATCCACAGATATTGTCGCCGTCACTTATGGGTTGCGTGGAGATACGCTTACTAGTACGCCAAAGCATGATGAAGTAAACGTATGCAGTAGGCCAACTTGGTATTTCTACAATGATAGATTGGATGAGAAGGACCAGTTAGATTACATGACAAAGTATACTGCTACGCATTTGAGGTGGTGGAATTACTCAACTAATATCGCAATGGCATCAGTGACTACTCATGCTCCATTTACTGTCGGTACTAGTAGTATAAAATTCGTCACCAGTGGAAGTAGTAATACTGAGAAACTATCAGTTGGTATGTCAATATTCAATTCTAGCGATGTCTATCTTGGTAATATAGAAAGCATATCAAGCAACGATGTTCTTTTGGATTTTGCAAGAGTGCAGATAGATTCTGCATCATCATTCAATGTCAAAGTGGGTAAGACGATACAAAATGTCATTTTCAGAACAGAAGCAAAATTCAACAATACGATTCATAGCTTGGGTAAAAGCAGACTAGAAGCAGTCTTAGTAGATGCGAATAAAGTTTCAGATGATAGCAATTCCAGTGATTTCTATAGATGGCAGAATGCTTTCCCTAAGATGCATCGACACACTGCTAATTCTGATACTACAACACCCACAACGCTTGATGGCAATCTTACTGGCCCCGGAAAGTACATTACATTTGAAAAAGCGAATTTTAAGAATAACAAGATTCCTCTCATCACACATTCTCAATTGAATCAACCTAGAAATAAAATGAGCCAATTAGCAGAATTCAAGGTACTAGATAGCAGTGGCCTACAACACTTGAAAATAAAAGAAGAAGACGATTTAATTCTAGAAAGAAACATTTTCAATGGTGGAGCTATCTTACTTCCTGTAGTAGGTAAAGCCGCTAGAGATTCTTCTAATACCTCAAAGATTACATTAAGTGATATCAATAAGAAAACTGACTTAAGAGCAATTTTAGGAAACGGAGTTGGAAACAGTAAAGCAATCACTGGGGTACTTGTCAACACGCCCGGAACCCTTTCTGCTGGGTCTACTGCTACTATTCCTGTAGATACCGTAGATGCTACAGGACACTTTCAGATTGGTGATATCGTCTATGGAAACAGCAGTAAGATAGGGACAATCTCTTCTCTTACTGCAACTCAAATTGTATTGGAGAGCAACGTATTGATTAATGTCACCAACAATATGAATCTTCAAAAGGAATCGACTGGTCCTAATTGCAACACGATTGTAGAGATAGATGGATATCACTATGTTGTTGATAGAGTGCATACTCAATTGAATGGTACTCAATCGTTTATCATAAAAGATAGTAAGGCAAAAACTGCAAATACTTTCAGTGGTAGTGCAGTCGCACAAAACTTTAGCAACAAGGATATGCAGGTTGCTCAATACACCGGCGTATTGAATACCACATTAACACCTGATACTGAATTTGACCTAGATTCTTCAAGATTATCATTGTCTGAAATTACTGTGGATAAGGAAAAAGCCAAACTGTATAATTCTAGATGGGTCAATGGAGTATTCAATAAACACAACAATAGGATTGATTATGGTGATAAGGACAATAAGTATCTCAAGATGCAGGATGCTGATAGGGTATTCTATCAAAGAGCAAATGAGAATAGAAGTAGATTCTATTATTACAAGGGCGGATATGCGATAAGTGATAATGCATTCACTGGGATTGTAGAGGATATAACTAGTAAATCAGAACAGGGAATGACTACTTACAGTGTAGTGGGTAGAGATGAAACATCTAAGCTCTTATCTGAGACAGTATCAAAGAACACAGTATTCCTAGAGGATATACTACACAGTTCGATACCGCCTATTGTAAATAGCACTGCAATAACCAATACCGGAGATAGTTCTCCCTATGCCAATCTTACGATAACAGGAGCCACGGTCAATTGGGCAGGGACATTATCACCTGCACCTAAAAGACATGGCCTGTTGTTAAACCAAGCAGGAGAGCTAATTGGTGAGGTTAAAACGGCTACATCTACTAGCGTCACTTTATATGATGATAATTATTCAACACCGACATCAACGACCTCTCTAAGATACTATCATCCGTTTGATAGTGCTTATGTCAATCCTATAACAGGCACGAAGGCTCTATCTAGTAATGAGGAATTAAACACCGGCATAAGTGGATTTACTTCTATTAGTGAGAAAGCAATAGGATTCAATGATGGGCTTGCTTTATCAGGGACATATGAGGCTAACTCAGCAACATTTACTTTCTCACAATTAAGTGCAACGTCAAATACTGGTTCTTACGCTACTGACAGAACATTAGGCTACGATATATCTTCACCTAGAGCAATATCCACTAATGATTCCATATTTGCTTTTACTGCTGGTAATGAAAACGGTGCTACATTAGACAAGATAGATATCGCTTCTGTTAGTAAAGAAGCATTTGATGTCGTGCAGGTAAATGAAAAGGATGAGAGTCAAACCACATTGACAGTAGCACCAATATTCCCAGTAGTATTAGGAAGACTAGATTCCAATACTTCTGATACTAGAGGCAATGCTAATTTATATCTGATAAATAATACTATGGACACTGGTGGCTTTATTCATAGGCTACAAGATTCTAACACTTCTTATTATGGTCCTAAAGAATCTATGAGATATTGGGATTTACAGAAGTTTGGTGCTGGTACAATAACAAAAACCCATAGTAGTATATATCGTGAGGGTACTCGTAATCAAAGAATACAAGGATATGCAGTTGCATATGGAGTCAAAGCAGATGGAACGGTGTTCACTCCTTCGGTGACAAATGATAGCAAGCCATTAGCAGGAAGCAATACCATAGATGGTTGGACATATGCCTCAAATTTCTTTGGTAGTAATGATGATATTCCCTTGATTCGGTCATACAGTGCTATTAGGAATCAAGCAGATTTTCAACCACATCGAAGGGGATATGCTCCGAGTGGATTAGAGAATGATATTCAATATGCATCCTTTGAACAAATAGACCCAAGAGCCGAAACATATGAACTTCTAGCAGTCGGAGATTTATTTCCTGCATCTAAACTCAGACCAAATAGCTTAGGATATCATACGAAAGAATACTCAGATTATGGTATAATCCTTGAGGGTAAATCGTCAACTAGCTCTAAGGTTTCACATGAGAAATATACGGGACAAACTAAGCAAACACTGCAATCTGAGAATATGTTTGAAGATGCTTCAATTACATCAGCTACACAGACTACTAATCAATTTAGAAGATTTGGAGTAATGAGATTAGTAGAGGCTACATTTGATTGGCACTTTAATCCAGTGGATTACGAATCTTTGCCGAATGCCGAGGATATTCCTACTGTTCAATACTTTGACTACATTCAAGCTGATTTACCACCAACTGCTGAGACTGCTAGTAATGCTATTGTCCTTGATTCAGATGGAGTACATGATAGCGATACTGTAAGCGAGACTACTGGGGATGTATTTTATCAAACTATAATGTCTGCAAATTTCTCTACTAGGGATTCTGATGGCACTACTTTTTCGGCAACCATTCCTGCGAATAGCACAAACTCAATTACTGTTAGCAATGGTTTAGATTCTAGTCAGGGTGGCAAATTTACAAAGGTAGGAGATGTACTGTACAATGACTCTTATCAGAAACTAGGCACTATTGCATCAATTAATAGAACAACAAGAGTAATCACCTTTGAAGCTAATATTCCTGTTGATATTACCAATTCAACTCTAAAGGTACAACAGGGAGTTAGACCAGCCGGTATAATGCCCGGATTTCCGTTTGAAAGTGGATATGCAAATCTATCACTAGCAGGTGGCATAAATGGTTTCGTTGCAGCTTTTAGTCCTTCTTCGATATATACTGCTGAGGGTGGTAGATTTACGGCTAACTTAATTTTTGATTCTGAAGGTGGGGGTTCGATTTCACGATTACATAGATATGAGGGTGGCAACGACTATTATGGTGTACAACCATTCAGACTATTCTCAACTACTGACTTTAACATTGACAATCTAAGTGCATCTAATGGTCGATTAGAAGTAAAGGTAGACCGTGACCAAAGAAGTAATGAGATTAGATTTTCACATGTATGGATATGTTCTCCGAGTGTGGTCAGTACTAATTTCAAATGGACTAAGAGATTGGTGGACTCTAGCAATACAACTCATACATTTGATGGACATGACATTATCCTACCTCTAATATCTGAGGAATACAAGGGAACTTGGTCAGATGCTGGTGGTACTGGGGATTTTGGAATATTCACTAGAGAACCGGATATGAAAGATAGAAGGATTTCTGCATTCAATTATTTTGCTTCTAGCCATAGACACATATCAAGAGTGCTTGCCGGACTGCATCATAGAGATTTGAGCAATACTGATATAAGCGATTTGAAATTTAGGTATTCAGTAGGACAAAGTGCAGGAAACAGTACTTCCTTTGCTCACATCTATGAAGGATGTATCGGTATATTTAGAGGATTCAAACAAGGAGCCGATGTGCATAGAGAAGGCTTTGGTTCTGACATTATTGGAAATAATGATATTGTTTTGAGTACTAAATTATCTATTGGCACTGATAGTGACTACTCAAATTTCGTCACAAGTAATACCAACGACTTTGAGCAAGTTTCAAGAAACACCATGATACAAAGATATCGAGATTCATTCACAACAGTAGCAACGGCATACAGTGATGGGGATACAAGTCTAGTGCTTGAAGATGCAAGTAGCTTTGAATCATCAGGAAATGGTTTTATCAATGGCGTGGCTTTTTCTTGGACAAATAAATCTAGCAACACTCTAACCGTTCCCGATTTGAACGCTGATTATGCCGCAGGTACTATAGTAGAAGAAAACCAAACTAGCCTTGCTATGACCGGAACGAAGGCAACTGATAGTATATTATCTAAAAACCCTGAACTTGGAGTAGGTAATCAAGCTAGGAAGTTTAGTAGTGAGAATACATTCCAGTCTACTGTACTGGACAATAGGCAAAGTTCGGGTGGAGTGTTTTCCGCTCAAATGCTAGTTAAACCAACATTCAATATAACACATGGAAGCAATGGGGTTTCTGTATCATCCAAGACTATTCAATTTACTTTGAACTCAGATACGGAACATGCTTGGTTGAGTTATGTACCTGATTTAACTGGCTACTACTTAGCCACAGAAAAAGCTAGTTATACTGTTAGAGCAAAGGATAATAGTGGAAACGAAACAACTACTGATGCGACATTGAGAAACAACACTACGGTAAAGATTCTACCTACAACGATTACAAGAATAACAAACCATACAATCTCTACGGCTCCTAGCACTAGCGCAGTAGAAGTGCATACTATAACAGTGGACACTGCAATAACAGGTAGATGTAGGCTCATGCGACCATCAGAAGTGGCTTTTGATAATGTGCAAGGAGAGATTCAATTCAATACTTTCCTTAGTGATAACAAAGGAAGAGATTGGAGAACTGGTGAAGGAAGACGAACAGATGACCCCACATATTCAGAAAGCGTGTATCATATGTATTTACCATTGAGCATTGATAATGTCGGTGGTAGTAGAGTTGAGAAGAGAACTGGTTCTACTGCAATTGGACTGTTTAGTGATTTAGAAGATGGGGATGTACTGGACATGCATATCACAGATGGTGAAATTAAATCTAGAAAGAAAATAACCGTCAAGAAGACAATAGAAATCAATGAGAATAGAACCCAAACAGGACTCACTCTACAGTTTGATGGAAAGCTAAATGGTAGTGGTGTGGTTTCATTTGGAGAAACCTTTGACATTACATTAGGAAGAAAGCCCAAGCTTAAAGATATTCAGAAATGTCATGTGGGAACGTCATATACTATCGCCTCTCAATTAGAGAAGGAAGTTGAGAACATTGTAAAGAAAGCAGGACTTGAATACAATGCTGCAAGAAGTTTCTCAAACCCAACAGGAAATATTGTCAGTGCAGGTACTACTATGCTTTCTACAGGAGTTATCGTGAATGGCGCACATAATAGTGCAGCTTCCACCATTACTGTAGATGGTATTGATGCAACTACCATTTTCGCAGAAGGAGATTCTGTCTTTGATGATTCAGGGGTTTTCTTGGGCTTTGTAAGTAGCACTACGGCAACGGCAATTAATTTGACCGCAGGACATCTAGTTGGTATTAGTGATAATGAGAATCTACAACGTGAAGGTGTGACTTGTTCTTCTTCCGTCACAGGAATTAGTGTGGGTGATGTGTTATACTCCTATGATGGTCATTTGATAGGAGAAGTGGCTCTAGCAGGTGTGTCAGGTTCAACTATCGCATTTAGAAATAGATATTTCTCACCACAAGAACATGATGAGATAGTTAAAATCAACAAGAAGACATTTGTGACAAATCTCAAATTCGACAATTCAAATCTGTATAGTGCCTTAAACTCATTAATCATTAAACGTGGTTTAGACTATAATATAAAGAATGGAGAATTCGTCACTAGAAACATAGAAGATGTGGGTAGCCTTAGAAAATATGCGCTTTCTTATGCAGAATCAAATAGATTAGTTAGTGTCAAATCGAACAAATCCATGTTTGACAAAGCCAACAAGATAGTTGTTGTTGGTGATAAGGTTAAGTTTGAATTACAAAAGCCCACTAAGAAGCAAACGAGAACGATTAAGGTTGTTGACCCTACAATAAAAACAAGAACAGATGCAGAAACAAAAGCAATAGAACTCATGGACATACATGAGGGAGATGCAAGAAAGATATCTATCGAACTTCAAAAGGAAGGATTGGAGTTGTTAGAAGCTGGTGATATTCTACGATTGAACTTCCCGAACCACAATATCCCAATCGATGATTACATTGTATATGAAATAGAGAATGTCCTTGCGGGTACTTTGAAAATAAATGTCGGAACGTTTGATAAGACCATAGCCGAGAGACTTAGTGAGATATCAACACAACAATCTCAGGATAGTACAACTTTACTAGGTCGAGATTCAGTTGTAGAAACCGCAGGAAAGTTTTTGTTTGATGCAATCAAATTAAAGAACATTAGTCTGTCCTATACAATAACAGGACCATCCAATGCACTATCAAGAAACTCTAACATGGGCTTCGATGATTTGTTTGGGTTTACTGAAGAGGTAGGATTTGAACATAGCACAGTGACGAAGAAGACATATAGAGATAGATTTTACGAACAGGAGAATTACTAATGATAGTCGATAAAGGAAAAGAAAAGTTAGCAGAACATTTGCAAAACACATATACGAGAGTAAAGATAGGAAATGGTGGAGATGATACGGCTGGGTCACAGACTCAATTGGATTCGGTTGTAGCAACTAAAAATAGCATCACTCCATCTAGAATAGGTTCTCAATTAGTTTGGTCTATCTCCTTTCTTGGTTCTGAGATAGGAACACAAGGAGTATCTGAATTGGGAATCTTTGCTACAGACGACACATTATTGACCCGACTTACGTTCACGAATACAGGAGTAGTACCATCGGGCGATACGGTGACATTTACAGTTAGGATAGAGGTGGACTGATGAGCAATAATAATCCGGGCTTTCTATCTACTCTTTCTACTAACCCCTCTAGTGGAATTGTTGATGGGACAGATAACATACACAGTGGAATAATTAATGCATTAAATGTGTCTACTGGGGGAAACGTAGCAATTAGTGGATTCAATATAACACAAGATGGTTCAGGAACCTATACTCAATATACTGTAGCTGCTGGAAAGGTCTTGCGAAATGGAATACTAGTAAGCATATCTTCTAAGAATGATTTTAACTTGACGGTAGGCGAATTAGCCAATAACGATTGGTATGCCTGTGTTGTTGTCGATGCTTCAAATGTACTGCAAATCAGAACGGGTGCAAGTGGATTAACTACTGCATCAGTTTCTGCTTTGACTGCTGGGGATATTCCTGTTGCTATCATAAAATATCCTGCTGGTAATGACCATGACAATGCCAGTAGACTAGTGCAGTTTCTAGGATATAATGGCACTACAAGAGGAATCAGCATATTGAACAGTGGTTCTGAAACACTGAGGATAAATGCTAATGCTACAATTACAAAGGGTTCTGAGACACTTACACTTCCTGATGCTACTGGAACTGTTGCTCTTACATCTAACATAGCATATCAATCAGCTATATCAGAAGGCAATTCAGGACTTGTTCCGAGTGGTGGAGTAGGTACTAGTAATATTGCAAACGATGCGGTCACATATGCAAAACTGCAAAATGTTTCAGCAACTAATAGAATACTAGGAAGAGACAGTTCAGGTGCAGGAGTAGTAGAGGAAATCACTCCTGCGAATCTTGTCACTATGCTTGGTATTGAAGCAGGTGCTACTGCCGACCAAACAGATGCACAGATAGAAACTGCCTACAACAATAGGGTTTCTCAAGTTTCATCATCTGAAAGAACCGCAGGTGATTCTACTACTGTCAAAAGATTCTCCCCTGCTGACATAAAAAGCATGATTGACACCCACGAAACAGACACAAACACAGATGTCAACGTGTCTATCGCAAATCTAAAGACGAAACTAAATTCAGATTTTGGTGGTAATTTCACAATAGGAACCCAATCAGATGATGTAGCCACATTTTCAGGTGGTCTAGTAGTCTCAGGAGATTTGACAGTTAGTGGCAGTACAACTACAATAGCTAGTAATACTCTTTCTATAGGAGACAATTTCATTGTTCTAAACAATGATGAAAGTGGTACGCCATCACAAAATGCAGGAATAGAAGTAGAGCGAGGAACATCTAGTAATGTTAAGCTAAGATGGAATGAGGGTACTGACAGATGGCAAATAAGCAACACTAGTGGAGCATTCGTAAATATTCCACTACCATCAGAAATTCCTACGGCATATACTCATTCTACTAACACTGTTTCCAATCTCAGTCTTTCCGGAGCGGCAGTAGTCGATGCTGTCAATACTGATGATGAAGGGCATATTACTGCAATGTCATCAAGAAACTTGACACTTTCAGACTTAGGATATTCAGGAGCCGCAGATGCTAACAAATACGTTCATCCGAATCATAGTGGTGATGTCACTTCATCTGCTGATGGAGCTACTACCATAGCTAGTGACGCAGTGACAACTGCTAAGATTAACGATAATGCCGTGACTGCTGCAAAGATTGCTAACACTACTATAACTAATGCACAGATATCAGGAAGTGCTGCTATAGCACAAAGTAAGATAGATGGTTTAGCAACTGCTCTTAGTGGAAAGGAACCAAGCCTAACCATTAGTGATGGTCTGAATAGAACTGGTTCTACTTTGAAGATAGATATTGACGGTCTAAGTGCAGAAAGTGGGATAGATAGAACCAACGATTATCTGATATTTGATGATGCTACAGAAACATCAAATGAACTTAGGAAGATAAATCTAGTAGGTATCTTTGACAAGTTAATTGCTGGTGACATACCTGATATTAGCTCGGCATATAGAGCCACTGGAACTGCTCTTGTAAATGCGGATATCTCTAACAGTGCAGCTATTAGCGCAGATAAAATAGCAAATGGAACTACCAATAAGGTTTTCACTAACACCCTTAAGACAAAACTAGATGGTATTGCTTCGGGAGCCACTGTCGGTGCTGATTGGTCGAGCAACGTCAGCAACATATCTGTGGCGAATTCTCAACTGGCTGGCAGTATCGCTAACGCCAAACTCGCAAACTCATCAGTGACGATTAATAGTAATTCCCTAAATCTAGGTGGAACTCTTACCCTTGATACTGATGATGTTGGTGAGGGAAGCAGTAATCTCTACTTTACCAATGAAAGAGTAGATGATAGAGTTGATGCACTTATTACAGATGGAGAGGGAATAACAACTACTTACAATGATGGAGCTGGAACTCTTACTATTGCAGCAGAATTAGCGACTGATAGTAATAAGGGCGTAGCGTCATTTACAAATAGTGACTTTGTTGTTAACTCAGGTGTAGTTGCAATTAAGGATTCAGCAATTACCAATGCTAAACTAACAAGTGGCATTGCACAAAGTAAAATATCTAACTTAGTCACCAATCTAGCATCGAAGGTAGAAAGTCTCAATGATTTGTCAATAAGCGCATCTGCAACTGAATTAAACGTATTAGATGGAATACCTGCAACGCTTACTGCAACAGAATTAGGCTATGTCGATGGTGTCACTTCATCCATACAAACTCAATTAAATACTAAGCTTAGCTCAGTATCAGTTTCAGATATTACTGGTATTAATGAATTAGATACAGATTTAAGCAGTGTATCGACTGATAATGACACTCTTGTTTCGGCTTTAGCAGTAAAACAATATGTCGATGCTCAAGTTGTTGCCCCTGCTGCATATACGCTATCTGCTGGACTACACGCAACAAATAAAGCAAAAGTGACTTTGACTGATGGAGCTGGCTCTACTAATGATATTATCTTTGAAGCAGGAAATGGGATGCAGATTACTCGTAGTGGTGCAACAATAACTATCACGACTACGGCAATGGATGATGACATACTCAGTGCATCGTTCAATGAAGGGCTACTAACACTAACTCAAAGAGACAATTCAACCATTACAACCACTTTACCTGATGCTACAACAGATGCTCATGGTCTAATGACCGATGACCAATTTGATAAACTGGCTGGTATCGAAGCATTAGCAGATGTCACGGACAAAGCGAATGTGGTCGCTGCTCTCGGACTTCTTAACGAAGGCGATACTCTCTATGTTGGTGACAGTGGCAATGACACTAATGTTCGTGTTCGGGGTAATCTCTTTGTTGACGGGACAACCACAACAGTAAACCAAACAGAAGTCAATGTTCAGAATGCATTTGTCTTTGAGGGTGCTACTGGAAACGACTTTGAAACTACCCTATCTATAGTAGACCCTACTGCTGATAGAACAATCAGTCTTCCTGATATTACTGGTACTTTAGTGACTACAGGAGATACAGGAACTATCGCTACTGGAATGATAGCGAATCTTGGAGTGACCACTGGTAAGATAAACAGTAATGCGGTGACTACTGGTAAGTTAGCTACTGGGGCAGTCACAACTGCTAAGCTTGCAGATGATGGTGTCACAGGAGCAAAGATTGATTTCATCGATGATTCAATTGCGACTACAGACACTCACATAATGGTAGCAGATGGAACTGACTACAATAACGTAGCAGTTTCCGGTGATGCTACACTTGCAAATGATGGTACACTCACAATTGCCAACCTAGCAGTAGAAACGGGAATGTTAGCCAATTCAGGAGTGACTACTGCTAAAATTGCTGATGATGCAATTACTGGTGCTAAAATTGCTGATGATGCTATTGACTCAGAACATTACACTGATGGCTCTATTGATACTGCTCATATTGGTAATGACCAAGTGACTTATGCTAAGATACAAGATGTATCAGCAACGAATGTCGTTCTTGGTAGAGATAGTGCTGGTGCAGGTATCATCGAAGAGATAAGTGCTTCAAGCCTTAGAACCATGCTAAATATTGAAGATGGTGCTGATGCTACTGACGCTACTAATGTGAATGCCGCAGGTGCATTGATGCATAGTGACATTCCTGATTCAGATACAGGATTTGTAAAGAGGACTGGTTCAGAAACATATGACATTGATACTAGTACTTATCTAACTGCGGTTGCGATTGGCGACCTTACTGGATATTCAGGCGGGAGCGACCTCGCAATACTAGACCAAAATCTAGCAAGTGTCAGTAATCATCACGATACAATTGCTTCGGCTAAAGCAGTCAAGGCGTATGTAGATAGCATTCCCGGTGGCGTTGGTGGAATGTCATTCGTAATAGAAGATGGAGATGGTACTGAACTTACAATTGCAAATGATAAGGAAGTTAAGTTTGTTGAGGGTGGTTTGATTGATATCAATTGGACTGATGTAAGTGATGGAAGTGATTCTGACCCATACGATTTAACCTTCACAGTTGACCCACTACTAAGAAACTACACTAACACCGAAGCAGATGGTTCACAACTATTCGCTACTGATGATGAATTAACTGCCGCAGTTGCGGCTACTGCGATAACTGGTAAGGCACTTACAAATCTAGGAACTGGTACAGGTGGAGCAATAGCTGCGACTGATACGATTCTAGCAGCCATGCAGAAACTAGAAACTAGAACTGCACTAAACGATGCTAAAGTCACTAACACAGATATTGATGTTAATATCGCTAATCTGAAAGCTAGATTAAATTCAGACTTTGGTGGTGACTTTGTAATAGGTAGTCAATCAGATGATATTGCTACATTTACTGGTGGTGTGACTGTTGGTGGTAATCTAATAGTAAGTGGCACTACAACCACTGTTAACTCAAACACTGTTAACATCGGTGACAATATCATAGTGCTGAATTCAGATGAAGCAGGGTCGCCTTCTCAAGATGCAGGAATAGAGATAGAAAGAGGAAGTGGAAGTAATAAGACGTTATTGTGGGATGAAGACCCCGGAAAATGGACAGTTGGCTCTGAGACTCTAGTTGCTGCAACGTTTGAGGGCAATCTCACTGGTGATGTCACTGGAAATGCAGATACCGCTACACTAGCATCCACTGTCACAATAACTGCTAATAATTCTACAGATGAAACTGTCTATCCAGTATTCGTAGATGGTGCTACAGGAACACAAGGGTTAGAATCAGATACAGGGTTATCATACAATCCAAGTACAGGATTACTGACAACTGTAGGGTTAACTGCAAGTGGTACTGTTCAATATGGAAGTTTGTCTGATGGCTCTATCACTGTCACTGCATTTGAGTCTTCATTGACTAGTGGAGCTACTATAGTACCCACTTCTGCGGCAGTTAAAACATATGTAGATGCTCAAGTAGATACTGTAGATACATTTTCAGAAATGGGCGATACTCTCTTTAGTACTCCTGCTAATGGGCATCTCGCCATTTACAATGGAGATTCAAGTAAATGGGTAAATGCTCTACCAACAGGAACAGATACTACTACAATAGATATGACGATAACTGGTGGTGCTGGTACAGTAGCAATTTCTGCTGACTTAAAGAACCCTGATGGGCTTACTGTAATTACAGATGACGGGGCTGGGTCTACTCTAACTGCTACTGGCACAGATGAGATGTTAGTATGGGATGCTAGTGAAAGTGCTTGGAGAGTAATGACCCTAGCGAATCTAGCTGACTTCTCAATATCCAACGGTGCAGGTGGTATTAGTACATTCAAGACAATATCCGTCAGTGGGCAAGATGATGTTGTAGCAGATGCTGCTGCTGATACCTTAACTCTAGCAGGTACATCAATTGCCATTACTTCAACTGCTTCATCTGATACTCTAGCATTCAATGTGAACATAGACGGTCTTACTGCTCTTGGTGGAACCGGACTTCATCAGACGCAAGACCACTTCATGTTCTCAGACAATGGGACTGAGAAGAAGATTACATTCTCCAATCTTGAAGATGCTATCTTTGCCAATGTGAGTGGTGACGCTACAATAGCTGCTGGTGGAGCATTGACTATTGGCGCAGGAGCAGTAGAGAACTCGATGTTAGCGGATGATGCAGTAGGTGCAGATGAATTAGCCGCAAATGCTGTTGTTAATGCTTCAATTGCTTCGGATGCGGCAATAGACATGGACAAGTTGGATGGGGATTCCCTTGCAACTGCTATCACAGACTTTGCTCAAGATGACTTGGTGATTCTATCTGATACATCTGATTCTGGTAATCTTGTGAAGATGACTACCTCTAACTTTGAGGATGCTATCTTTGGAAACGTTAGTGGAGATATCGCAATAGCGGCTGGTGGTGCGGCAACAATACAAGCCAATAGCGTAGCACTAGGAACAGATACAACTGGAAACTACATGACGGATGTTTCTGCTGGCACAGGAATAGATATCACTCATACTCCGGCAGAAGGCTCAACCGCTACTATTGCAGTAGACGTATCTGACTTCATGAGTAATGGTGCAAATAACAGTATTCTAACTGCTACTGGTACAGATGCCATGAATGCAGAATCTACTTTCACCTATGATGGTGCAGGTGTAATGAAAATAGACCATAGTGATAGAGTGACTATATCACTAGACGGTGTAAAAACATCGGATGCAACCTTTGCTCAGATAGCCGCCGCAAACGATGGAGATAGTGTTGCAAGTATTGCTTTCAATAGAGTGGGTGCTAATGATGCGGCAGATATTGCATTCCACACTCAAACAACTAGCACTACAAGTGTTGCAGAAAGAATGAGAATCACATCAGAAGGTAATGTAGGAATAGGTACTACAACTCCCACCGTTCCTCTTCAAGTAGCAGGAACACTACAAGCACAACAATTTAGATTTAACACCAATCTCAGAATTGGAAACCCTGCTACTAATGAGATGGCAATCTTTACTGCGGGTACTGAGCGAATGAGATTTGATGCTTCGGGCAATGTTGGAGTAGGTACTACAAGTCCTGATTCAATATTGGATGTTAGTGCCACAACTCCCGTACTAACGGTACAGACCACTGCATCGAACAGTCAAACATCAAGCATTCTAGTCAAGGGTGCTAGAAGTGCTGATGGTTCTGCGTTTGGACAACTAACCTTTGCTAACAATGACGATAGCGGAACAAATACCGGAGCCTATGATGGTGCTAGAATACTAGCCTTTAATGATGGTGGAGACAAAGGTGGTGGACTACAATTCCAAACTGTTCCTTCTGGTTCTTCAACGGCTCTTGCAACCGCTCTGACGATACAAGAGGACACTAAGATAGTCACTGCTTCTGATTTGACGGTAAGTGGAAATTTAATCGTCAGTGGAGATAGCATCACGGTAAATGCTGAGACAATAACAACAGAAGAAGCAATGCTCTCTATGGGCATAGGACAGACTGCAACCGATGCAGATGCATTGGACTTCGGATTCTATGGTACTTATGACGTAGGTGACACACAGAAGTTCAGGGGTATGTTCGCAGATGCTAGTGACAGTGGTAAGTTTAAGTTGTTCAAGGACTTACAAGCAGAGCCAAGTACCACTGTAGATGTAAGTGGCACAGGTTTCGCACTCGCTGACTTGGAGCTGGCAACATTAGCAGCAACCACATTAGATATCTCAGGTAATGCAGATATTGATGGCACGTTAGAAGCAGATGCAATTACTGTCGGAAGTGTCGCTCTAGCAGAAGTAATACAAGATACAGTGGGGGCTATGTTTACAGGTAATACTGAAACTAACATTACTGCAACTTATGAAGATAGTGACGGAACGATAGACCTAGTAGTTAGCACTGGTGCAGGTGGATTGACAGATTTAGTATCTGACACATCACCACAACTAGGTGGCGATTTAGATGTTCAAACCCATGAGATAAAGACGACTAGTAGTAATAGAGACATTGTTCTAAGACCACATGGAACTGGTGGAGTGATTGTTTCTGACGAAGGTGAGAGTTTCCCCTCTACTCCCACACCCAATAAAGGTAAATTAACTGTGGTTCATGATGGTGGTACTGGCCCTACATTGCTTTTGACTGATTCAGATGGTGATGCGGCTTCCGGCCCTAATCTAAACTTATACAGGGATTCTTCAAGCGTAAATGCTGATGATATACTAGGCAAGATTAGTTGGCATGGTAATAACAACAATGCAGAAATAGTCGGTTATGGAAGTATAACGAGTGACATAGTAAGCACTGCCGATGGTTCAGAAAATGGCCGGATGAATTTCGGAGTGTTGGCAAGTGGAACTCATACAACTATGGCTAGTATTACCAGCGCAGGATTAGGAATAGGCATTACAAGTCCAGCAGTTTATTCATCCGGTGCTACAACACTACAAGTTCACGATGCTACTATTGCTGAGTTGAGATTAACAACAGACCAAACAGGTTCAGCAACAGGCAACGGTAGTCTAATACAAGCAGCAAGAGCAGAAAGCACAGATAACCTGTATATTTGGAACAAAGAAGCAGGTAAGACTATTTTCGCAACAAGCGGAACAGAAAGGGCTAGGATAGATGCTTCGGGTAATATGGGAATAGGTAGCAATGCACCAGCATCTTTACTACACGTTGGTTCAAATGCATATGAATTATCAAGTGGTGCTTATCTAGTAAGTAGCGAACAACGTACTGCTAAGATGGTCATCCATGCTGATGATGCAAACACCAACTGGTATTCTCAAGAAATTGGACTTGCCTTACATAATGAAGACCCAACAAACAATAACTGGGCTCCTCACATCGCATTTACTACTCATGAGGATGATGATGGCGACCCTGCTAATGCCAACCCTGTAGCAGTAGCAGCTATTTCAGCTACATATAACACTAGAGTTGCAAACGGATGGGCTAAGGGAGACTTGGTTTTCTTCACTAACAATGCTGGCTCAGGTAATGCTGAGAGAATGAGAATTACATCTGATGGAACGCTAGAGCATATGAAAAATACTAACGCAATAGCATATCATGGTAGAGCAGCCATAGGGCATACTGGTCATAGTGACTATGCCGGTTTCGGTCATCTTGACACATTCGATACCGGGGGCTATGCCTTACTTCAAGCCGCAAATGGAAAAACATTCCTCAATACAGAATCAGGTCAAAGCATACAATTCAGAGTACACAACAACGATAAGATGACTTTGGCAAGTGATGGTAAGTTTGGGATAGGCACTACAACTCCTTCTAGCATCTTACATGTTAAGGGTGGTTCAGGAGAAGCATTCCCTCTAATTTTGGAACGACCCACTACTGGTGGTGCAGACTGCGGTGTGGGGTTAGAGTTTACAATGGGTGATGCGGATGATGCAACGGCTGGACATGTCTATGGTCGAATTCTTGCTTGTATGGATGGTGCAAACGGAAATGTAGATGGTTCAGAAGATGGTTATCTAAGATTTGATACTTCTTTGAATGGTTCAGAAACAGAAGCCATGAGAATATTATCAAGTGGTAATGTCGGAATAGGCACTACAAGTCCTTCAACAGAACTCCATGTATCGGGTGCTGACCATCCTTCAATAAGAGTCACTGGAACTGACAATGCTAATGCTGACCCTGCAATTGAGTTATTGGGAACTGCTGATAACTTTACCGAAGGTGGACAACTGTGGTATGATAACGGTACAGGAGTTCTTCACCTTTCATCACTTTACAACAACGATGCCGCAGACATACAATTCCATACCAAGACTGCCGCAGATAGAAGCACTTCAAATGTAAGGATGACAATCGCAGGTGATGGCAAGGTAGGGATAGGAGACACCAACCCTATTGCGGCAAAACTTCATGTTGAGGTAGCAGGAGATACTACGACATATGCCTCAACAAATGAAACGTATCGTTATGCAATGCTATTGAGAAATAACACAGATACTACAGATGCCTTCACAGGTATAGCATTCGATGTTAGTTCGGAATCAGACTTTGACAGTATGGGAGCATCAATAGCGGCGGTAAGAGATACAAGCGCAGGTTCTACTGCGGCTAATCACGATGCCAATCTAGTCTTTGCTACTAACGATGCAGGTGATGATGGCCTATCAGAAAGAATGAGAATTACCCACGATGGTTTTGTTGGAATAGGCACTACAAGCCCCGAATACAAATTAGATGTCACAGGCTCTCTTAGAATACTTCCAACTATTTCTTCTCATGCGGGTACTGCTATCAGGATAGGGCCACAGGATAATGATATTGATGTCACTTTGCTCAGAGTCGATGGCAATGGTGGTGGTGCTGGTACTGGAAACTCCGGTGAATCGGATGATTCTAATTATGGTTTCTCGTTGAAATACATGGGAAGTGGAACGGGAGTAAATAACCGATATGCCCTTTGGATGGATAACTCAGACGCAACAGCATTAGAGGCCATGAGTGTCCTACAAGATGGTAAGGTCGGAATAGGTACTGCAACACCCGCTTTCCCATTAGAAGTTGATGGATTCATTTCAACCGCAAGTGGAATTGTCCATATGGGTGATACTAACAATACCATTACATTTGGTACTGATACTCAATCTTTCAATACTAATTCGGTTGCTAGAATGACAATTGCATCTGATGGTGCAGTTGCAGTAGCAGGTGCGTTTTCTGCGGCTACGAAGTCTTTCGACATAGAACACCCAACAGAAGAAGGAAAGAGATTGCATCACGGTTCTCTTGAAGGACCGGAACACGGTGTTTACATTAGAGGTAGACTAGAAGGAGATGTAATTGAGCTACCTGATTACTGGTTAGGACTTGTTGATGAGGATACAATCACAGTTCAACTAACTCCCAATAAGGGATTCCAACAGATATACGTTGACCACATAGAGGACAACAAAGTGTATGTTGGAACTCAAACTGATACACCAATAGATTGTTTCTACTTTATACAGGGTGAAAGAAAGGATGTTGATAAAATGGTGGTGGAATACTAATGGGTTATCATAGTGGAGCTAAAGTAGCACAGACCAATATGGATTATTGTATAGATATACAGAATCCTAAAAATGGTACAAATACTAACGCACAAACAGGAGTTGCTAGTGATATTACTACAGGTGCTACGGTCACAGTCAATGGCGCAGTCTATAATTCAACAAACAAATCCTTTGATTTTGATGGAACGAATGATTATGTTCAAATTGCACACGATAACTATCCTGCTACCTTTGCAGACCCATTCACAATAGAATGTTGGATATATGTCCCTACAGGCTCTACTTGGGATAATGGATATCGGGGCTCGATATTATGTAGGGGCAACTATGATGGCTCTCATGGGCTATGGCGACATTCAAGTGATTTGGTAGTAAGTGCATGGTGCAGAGTCAGAGCATCCGATAATACAGTGACAATCAAAGAAAGAACAGTAAGCATATCGAATGACGTATGGACTCATTTGGCTATGACATGGGAGAATGATGTCTTAATGGCGATATACAAGAATGGGGAACTAGCACAATCATATGACCCCGGTGACTTGAATGCCGCAGGTTCATTATACAATGCCGACCAAAACGATTGGATATTCTGTGGTGCAAATGCCGCAAGTGGCGCAGCAAGTAGTTATTATGACGGTCAAGCGTCAATGGCTAGAATGTATAGAAGAGCGTTGACTGCGGCAGAAGTCATGAATAATTTTAATGCGACTAGAGGAAGGTTTGGAGTATGAATACATATTATATTATTAAATCGTCTGATTTAGATTTAGTAGATTTTTCTAAGACTCTAGATAATAGAGAAACTGTTCGGTTGAATGTGAAGAAAACAAAAGCCATAGTAAGATGGCAAGAGCATCTTGCAGCCCCTAATTTTATGAAAAAAATAAAGGGTGCAAAGGGACCATATGATAGAGATAAAATGAGAGGGATAATTCTAGAGGCTGAATGGAATGAGCCACCTATAGAAGAAGACTATGGTTCTAACTATGAACCGTTATCATTTGAAGATGCTATTGTAAAATCGGAGGAAGAATAATGGGAGTTTCAGGTGGTGCTTCTATACCACAAAGCGGTATGCAGTTAAATCTAGATGCTTCTAATAGCAAAAGTTCTGCTGGTAGCGGAACAACGTGGACTGATATAAGTGGTAATGGAAGGGACTTTACTTGGTCATCTGCACCAACATACAATACAAGACCTGTTGTTAGTGGTTATCAACAACCGGATTCGATTGATGCGGCTATGGCTAGTGGCCCTGCCTCTAATTCTTTTGGAATAGACTCATCGAGCGGTGCTTCTTTTGTCTTCTACTGCACTAATGATTCTCTAACGGCTAAGTCTGCTTTCAAGTGGTACATGGGTGATGGTGCGGGAGATGATGCAAGGGGATATTTTGCTCATCTTCCGTGGAATAATTCAAAAATCTACTTTGACACGAATGGCTCTACATCTACTAGTAGCGGGGGAGGTAGAGTTAATTCAGATACATTAAGCAATATTGTGAATTTCTTTTGGGTTCATGTATTCACCAAATCAGCAGATGGTGCTACAATGAAGATATATCGAGATGGGATAGAAATCGCATCGAGAACAAATGCAGGTGCTTGTCCAACCTTAGTGTCCACTGCGGCCACTATTGGTGGAGATGATGTGTATTCAAGTGGTTGGGATGCCAAGATGGGTGCTTTCCTCTGCTACAACAGAGAACTCAGTGCAGATGAGGTAAAGCAAATAACTGCCGCATTGCGTGGAAGGGATGGTGCTTAGATGGCAGATAGCGATAAGATAATTACGGTCACTCCTAATACTAGCGTAGCAACGACTCATCCGGAAATAAAATTCGTAGGAAAAGACAACTCACCGATGTATCTGAAAGTGCTTGATGATAACACACTTTCCTTTGAAGGGACAGAAGGGCAGGTTTTTGCAATTAATCCTACCATGTCCAGTGGAGATATATTTAGTGTCAATGATATATCAGGAATTCAAAGCATGGTAGTAAATGCTGATGGAACAATAACAATAGATGCACAGACTAAATCAACTACGATAAAGAACAATGCATCGAATACTTCTACTCTTATCTTGTCTAACAATAATGCAGATGCAGTTGACGGGCCTATCTTAGAATTCTTCCGAGATTCTGCTTCACCCGCAGATAACGACCACATGGGGAGTCTAGTCTTTACAGGTCGAGATGATGCAGGGAATAAGCAAGAGTATGGTAGAATAACAATGCATAATGATGATGCTACTGCGGCATCTAATGGTGGAGAGTTAGTATTCAAACTCACAGAAGCAAATTCCGATGAGCAAGAATACATGAGACTACGAGCATCTTCTAGGCAGATTGAGTTCAATACCTCAGCAGATGATATTGACCTGACTTACAATACAGATGCTACTAGTGATTTTTTCTATATCAATGCTGGTACTCAACGAATAGGAATCGGAGATGCAGGTACTGCTCCTAACCATCTATTGCACCTAGAAGGAGTAGATGGTGGTAATGGAGAGATACTTGTTGAAAGAGCCAGTGGTGCGCAAATAAAAACTCAAGCCCAGTCTGCAACTGGGGTATTTGGTACTTCATCTAATCATCAGTTAGCATTCATAACTAATGGTTCTCAAAGAGTTAAGATAGACAATCAAGGTGGTATTGAAGCAGTATCATCTAATAATGGTTGGAACCTTTGGCATAAAGTGACTTGGGGTAAGGTTGACTATGGTACTACTAATGGAGATGGGGCTGGACTAAAGACACTGACTGTAGATGATGATTCAGAAGGTCTTCCGGTATACACTCTACCTAAAGATGCAACGATAAGAGCAATGGCTATTAGAACAAATGGTGTTGTTCTCAGTGGTACTACTGCACAAGTTTGGAGATTATTTGCAAATGGAGATGCAGGGTCAGGAACACTGATGGATGTTTCAGTTAATGCTGGTAATTTCACAAGACAAAACTCAGAAAACAGTAATGCAACTCATCACTATTTTGTACAGACAGGTCTTAGCACACAATACAATGCCGGAGATACTTTAGGAGTAAGAAGGAATTCCGGAGCCGTTGATATGGGTACTGTTTTTGTTGATATTTGGTTTAGTTTTGATAATGCTTAGGTGAGTATAATGGGTGCAGAAATTTTAACAGTTTATTTGATATTGTTTACAATATGGTTAGGAACGAGGTGATTAGATGATTGAACATGGAGTAGAAGAAGAAGAAGCACCAAGCAATGTGACAGTGCATTATGATGTGGGTCCGGGGCATCCTGAGTATGACCCCGATGCACATCTTGATTTTGCTTGGCAGGAATTAAGAGCAAAACGAAATAATCATTTGAGAAAAGTAGATATCTATCAGGGAGTAATACTTTACAACACTCTCACAGAAGAACAACAAACCGAGTTGGCTACATACAGACAGGCACTTTTGGATTTACCAAATGACTATGATGACCCATACGAAGCCATGCAAAATCTGCCAACTATGCCTTCATGGTTAAATTAATTCGCAGTCCCACCAACGAAAACGGTTTAATTTTACCTTCTTTAGTGGTAAATTCAATTTGCAACCCCATTGTAAATTCGTTTTCTAAATGACCGTTTTAACCCACCCTAGAGAGCCTGACTTTTGGCCCACTTCATTGCATGGTAGTCTAATCTACCCAACCACGAAATTAGACCACCTGCGAGAAATAGAAGGTAGGGAGCGTAAGCATCGAGAGGAATTTTAATCTCTAAGGCAAGTACAATGTCCATGTCAAAAATTTCAATCATTTGTCTTCACTCATTTTGGTCTTTCCATATTTTTTTGAAAAGTACTAATTCCTGAGCTAACAAATATGCACCGAACAAATAAAAAAATCCAGCTAGTGACCAAATTATTAATCCTGAATTCATATTTGTGCCATCCAATAATCCCAATCCCAATCAGGATACTTTTGCATTAGCACTGTTAAAGTATCATTCCTATTTTTCTCATTAGCCATTCCGTGAATCTCCCGACATCCATATGGTGAGGAAATTACACTAACTAGTAAATATACATTGTTAAATAAGGGCCAATAAAAATTAAAAAAATCGGTTTGAAAAACCAAAAAAAAATCGGGACTTTGGCCGGGGGTTAATCCGACCAAAGCCCTTTACATTCTCTACATTGCCAAATTTTTATTGTCTCATTAGAGCCTACTATCTTACCTTTGATTCTTCTAGGTATAGTAGATTTATTGCAGAACCTACAATTATCTCGGAGGGATACGAGCCATCCTCTCCTCTTCAACAATCTGTGCTTCTAACTTTTGCATGTACTCATCTATATTTGACTCGCTATATTTCGATGTACCAAATGCTGCAAAGAAAAGAAGCGACATTCCAAGTATAAACAATATTCCTAAAATCCATTCTACTGCCGTTGCCATTACCAATCAACTCCTAAATCGAGGACTTCCTCTTTTTCTAATGAGAACCCCTTTACCATTTTATTGTTTTGGCCGTATTTCCACAAATCATACACTAATTCACAATCTTTCAAACAATAATCCACCACTTCAACGTATTTTCCTGATTTCCACAATACAGGTGCATCTTCGCTTTTCATCAGCTTTTCTTCTCCTAGACTGTGATGAACCAAATTATTCAAAGAATATCTTTCCTTGTATTCTTTATTGAGTATTCTACTGGTGTCGATATATGCCTTTTTATCTAGATACTTCTTTATGCAATATATATCCATAGAATTTTTGAGAACAGGTAAATCAAACCCAACTATGTTATGTCCTAGTAGGATTCCACCTTTCTCTATGTGGTCATCTAAATCAAACTTCAAATCAGATAGCGACTTAACTACTGTGTTTGGTCTTTGGTAATCACCAAGCGATTTATCTACATAGACAGTACCAACATCTCCATCATAGGTACATACAGTAGATACCCTAAACATATGGGTATTGCCCCAGCCCCCTATTTCATGAGAATAATTTTTGGTTTCCAAATCTATTGCTAATACAGACAAACTACTCACCGACTTCCCATAATTCATCCACTTTAGCCTTAGCGTCTTCCTTTGGGTTCGGGTCTTCTATTCGCATTTCTCTTTTTAGAAACACTACAATCTTGTCTTCACCAACAGTTATCATAGAATGTGCTTCCCATCCATCTTTACCTTGAGTATCAAGCGACTCTATGATTATCTTTGGACCTTCAGCTACCTGAAAAACCAAGAATTTATTGTCAAACATCTTCTTCATTTCTCTTCCTCTCCTATTTTTGTGTATACGGCCTTGCCCTTCTTAGTTTCTGCGAACCGTTGTTCACCTAATAGTTGTTTATAATGTCGATAAACTGTGGCTTGACCTTTCTTAGAATGCTTCCTAACATTTTCAAGTAGCATCGTCTTATGTACATAACCATCTTTATCACCAAGACCATTACTTATCATCTTATTATATTCTGCAATAAAATCCTTTGAGCTATTAGCTTCTAGCAAACCCTTGTGTTCGTACTTCAATGACATATCTAGCCAAGACACCAATGATTTGTAGCACTGTTTGATTAGGTGTGAAGCCTGTACTACATGCTGACTAGTAGCAACGAATCTTTTTGATTTATCTTTTGTAGTGGGAGCTTCTGCGACACAACATAAAACTGCCATCTTACCCATGTTTCCCTGCATTCTAGTAATGAAGTTATTAGCCAACTCTAATACTGCTGGCCTACTACTTTGAACAAACTGCTCAAACTTCTTTGTTTCGTTTACTACTGCATCTGAGAAAGAATCGTGGAAAACTATAGTCGCCTCAGCATCTTCCTCTACTTCTTTGTAGCGAGTCATCAACGTTTCATATATTTTCACAAATGCCTTACCAAATTGTTCTATTGGTTGCTTCCTATTTACTCGCTTACCATAAGAAGCTGCTAATTTTTCCCTCAATTCGTTCTGTATCTCTATAGGCACTTCACGAATGTACAGAATAGACCGTTGCATAATTCCAGTTTCAGCAATAACTGTTGTCATTGTCTTTGGGATATAGGTAGTGGCAAAAATACTCCTTTGACATCTACACTCTAGTACTTCTCCATCCTTTCTCTTAACAGTAATAACCCAATTTTGTCCATGAATCGAATTCATAAACGTATTCATGTACATTATCACATTTTCTTTGTGCATGGATGGTTTGAATACTCCTGAATACTCAAATTCATCATAGCAACATAAACCATCTCCTTCTAATGCACCCGGAATAGGCTCCACAATGTCCATCATTCTTGTTTGACCGTTCTCATCCTCTACTGGTTCTCTAACTGTAGTGACAGAACCTACTAATGCGGCATCTGTAATGTCTTTTACATTAAAAACATCAAAATCTGTCCCATGTTTTTCATTTAACTGCTCAAAAACGTAGTTTGAGATAGGCCCAAAGAAATTATACATCTCAGACTTACCTGTTCCTGACGTTTGCATCCAAATCAGTTGAATTCTAGTGTCATCTACCCTTCTTCCAAAGGGAATAGCCACCATATCCTTACATAGCTGACCTAAAAGCACGAAAAACGATAGAGCGGCAGGAATTTCGTTATACATTGATACTTCTGCTGCACTATTGATGTATTTCTCTACAATATTTGGTAAAATACTGTTTTTCTTCGTTGGTACTTCTTCTGACAGTGATTCATAGTAAATCCTGTCTAATTCATCATCTTTCATTTCATTCATATTTATATCTCCATTTTATTTTCGGTATGCAGCGTTTTTATTATCCTCGCTGCTAGGACTTTGCCAATTCCTTCAATTTCACAGATTTCCTCGGTAGTTGCCTCGCCAATCTCCATGATGGAACCGAATTTCTTTAGCAAATCTTCTGCTTTCTTTGGACTGACTCCTTTGATAGTACAAAGAACATCTGCTCTCAAGTCAGTTGTTGTTATTCTCTTAACAATTCTAGGTGCGTAGACTTCTCTATCATGTGGTTGCATTTTACATACTGTGCAGATAATTTCTGCTGCCGTATTAGCATCCTTACACCAAATTAAATTGCAATCGTAATCTAATATGATTCTACCCATAGAACCATAAAATCTTCTATGTAATAATGTTCTATATGCTCTTTTATCCATAGTTGTTTTAGTATGGGCAGCATATATTCTAAATGCGGCATCGAATGACCCATAGACAATAACAAGGTTGTCATCGAAAGCTCTATCCATGTTATCCATTTGATTCCATAATCTCTTTGTCATGATTGATTGAAGAAAATCAAAAGAGGACTTTGCTTCAAAACAAACGCTATTGAAAACATAGTCGCCAATATCTAACCATTCTTTCTCAGCTTTGATATTCAATGCTTGTGCCTTTTCAAGAACCCTTTCTGATAATTCAGATTCTTCTCTACTATCGATTCTCAATACATGCATATTAATTCCTCGTTAACTTTCTTCTTTTCTTACAGATAATACAAATTACATGTGTCTCATTTGCTGGTCCTGCATTTTTTATTTCTCTAAAATCATGAGGACATGTATTATCCTTAATTCTAAGTGTCATCATTGTACCTCCAACATTTTCCTACGCAATACCCTTGTGGTATTAACACTGACCTACAACCCGGAGCATTGTATCCTTTGTCTACTATACCTTGTACATATTTCCTAGTAGTAGGTTCGTTCCAATCTAACCAAGTCTCCTCATTCTTGGCGATGTGTTCTAACTCATTCATTATAGTGTGTACAATTTCATTCTTTGATTCTTGTGTTGGATGCCTGATACCCATACTCAATATATCACGATACCATTGTACTAGGTACACTCTAGCATAATGAGATGGATTCTCCACTGTAATCGCATTATGCAAACAAGGTAGTATTGGTATTTTACCAATAGGTTTTGGAACATCTATCTCAACACTAGACATGTTAATTGGCTCTACGTCAGGCCATCTTACTAGGTTGGAACCAAATACAAAATTATCAGCGACTACATTATTAGCCATACTTAGTATATCATCCAGTGATGGTTTTAATTCTATATTGATTGGTATACAGAACCTACCGACCTTCATATTCTGCGTGTTAGGGATACGGCGAAGGCGATTGGTCTGAATACCTGTTCTATCCAATGTATCATAGTCAGTAGCCAATTTGGAATAATATCGCTGAATGCTTCTGATATCATCAGCTACCTCACCATAAACAATAATGTGAAAACCTTGCCCTGAAAAATAAGGGCGAAACTTAACATTCTCATCTAGATACTTCGTACATACACCTACGAAATCATAGTAGGCATTTACTAGTGGTTCATCATGAGCATCGAAGTCTAGGAACATTCTGTCTAACACAACAGAATTATCTATCTTGGTATTCTCACCAAACTCCGCAAAGTCATACACAGTAGTATAACAATTCATTCTTCCATTGTATTGCTTTACCCACTGTCTAAACTCTTTATGATTATACACTATCTTCCGCTTCATCTGTGGTGCGTTTCTTAGATGGCTTCCTGCCCACACTTCTCTCGGAAATCCTATTCCGCTTCTTCTCATTCTTATCATCTCCATTAAAATTTACATTAGCATTCATCAATTCTTTCTTTACTATATTCACAACTTTTTCTGAAATAGTATCGTTGGCTACGCTATAAAATATCTTACCAAACGGTACTTCTTCTTCGCCGTTGTATGGTGTAATATCAACTTCCCAAATTAGTTTCATCTTTTCTTGAGCCGATAGCTCTTCGTATAACTTATCTGTAAATTCCTCTACTACACCTGACATATTTTGCAAATCTGCAAATGTCCATTCTTTCGCTTTTAACATTTTTATTACTTTTTCTTCTATCATTATTTATTCACCTTTATCTCTAAAATCAATATGACCTTGAGGAAGTTTATGTTTTCTCCTTTCAGCCATGTTAAAAATATAGCCACCTATATTTTCTATTGCAGTCATGAATCTTTTATTAGCCACTTCATCCTCTTCAGGAACCATTTGGCTTTTCAAATCAACCATGCTTATTCGCAACAATATTTCTTTGCATATCTCAAATTCTGCGTGTGCCACGCTTCTTGCTCTACTTGCCATTATAATCATCTCTTAATTTAAATATCTCTTTATTATTCAAATGCACAAATGGATTTACCATTTTAATATAGTCTTCTAACCAGTGTCCTACACAAGCTCTACAAACAAAACCATGTTTAGTTATACAACCTTCATGTGTATTGCTCATAGTCCTACAGACTTTGCATCTTGTTCTATTTCCCATCTCCTTTCCTCTTTCCCATATTCCGATGGTATCTTTCCCATGTCATACCTTCTTCCTCGATTAACCATTTTAACAACCTTTTCAAAATACCAAACATCATTCTTCCTCTTGTTTCGTTATACATCCGATGCACCATCTTTGTCCAACAGGCACATATTGCATTTTACATTGTTCACACTTGACAGTAATAATTCCATTCATTCAATCTCCCTCACGATGGAAGCCGCTTCTCTAATGGCTTCTCTAGCACTCGCAGTAATACAGGCCGCTAAATCTACATCAGCCCAACTAAACCCTTGAAAAGCAATGATACCATAAAATGATGCCATCAGTCTCTTTACTGCCAATTGATTATTATTCCATTTGGAATATTCCGATTTATCATTAGAGTCCTTCATCTTCTTTTTGTATTCGTTTCTAAGTCCCTTTAGATTAATCAGGGCTTTTGGTAATACTCCAAGTACGTCTGTTCTAAAGTATCTCAAGTCCTCATCTTTCAATTGACTGAAATCCTTTGGAGTTTTTAGATTAGCAACTAATTTAGTAGGTTCCTCAGAACGGGTTTCCCAAGATATGTTTCTAGCTATTATCATACTCGGATATAGACCTGCGAAATCAAACGCAGCTACACCTAGATGTAGTCCATTTGTATCTTCGCTAAGAGGGTCATATACCATAGCCCCATCATATGATACTCTATCTTCTCTCTTACCTGTAGCGGGTTTCCAATCAGCATTTCTCATGAAGTATATATTGCCCATCTTACTAGCATGAAAACATGCATCGAATGGGGCTCTCAGAAGTCTTTGTAAAGCTACAATAGCATCTACAGTATGATTCTTCTCATCTATCCTAACAAGCAACTCAACGTCTTTCTTTGCATACTCAAGATAGGTTTCACTATCTTCAAGCCAACCTCTAGCAAAGAATTCATTCTTATCAGGAAACTTCTCACTTACTAATTTCTTGTCACCTAGAATTTCTTCTGAGATATAATCAAGAGCCATAGAAGGTAATGTTCCTCTTTGTGAATCTAACCACTGCCTTTCAAATGCCATATCTAGTGGTACACATATCCTTCCCTTTATCGGTTGATATGTGGCTGAATAGGAGTTTACCTTCCTCTTACTATATTGCACTCTATTATTATTCCAATATACCCCACTCACTTCATTGATGGGAGAAAGCAACCTAGCATCTATATCATTGTGCATCATTCTCTCAATCAACTTTGGTAAATCGAACTTCCAACCGAACCAAGAAATTAGCATGTCAGGGTCTTTATCTGTAATCATCCCAATGAATCTTTCAAGGATTGACCTTTCATTCTCTTCTTCATCAGGTTTCCATGTTAGTGTATAATACTCATCATCGTAATTATCGTAAATAACAATTGCAGTTATTGCACCATCATGTTCGCCACCTTGCATCCACTCCATGTCCCAATACCACTTTCGCATTTTGAATGTTGAATAATCAGAGTCTTTTGTAAAGTTATCAACACAAAAACGATGATGATGTGGAACATCTGCTTCGTATGTAGTGATGCCTCTTTTGTCAAATGTAGACCTAACAATCTTAGCATGGTTAGGTGATGGTGGAGTCCATGTCACTTCTTTCAGTTTCTTACCTTCAAGACTGACATATTCTGTTAACTGATAATCTAATTCAATATTGAAGGAACCACTATTATCTCTACCTCTCATAGAATATATTGGAAGTGTTTTCTCTTCAACAAAGAATCTTGGTTTGTATTCAGCGAATGAATGTAGCTTGGAAACTACTTCACCATCTTCTCTATGTCTTACTAATACTCCCTTTTCTGTTTGATTTATTATCATTTTTTACCTTCCTCGATGGTTTTCATTATCTTCTTAACTGCATATCCGTAAGATACATCCATACCGTATCCTCTCTCATGCATTATTTGCATCATCATAACCATTCTATCTTCAATATGTGGTGGTGGGTCACATGGGTCGCCACTAACATCAAACTGAATTGCTATCGTGTAGAACTTCTTACTCATTCACTCACCCCACCCATACAAATCAGCAGCATCACATATGCCGAAATAACTACAACTGGCACATGTTCTAGCATTGAATTTAGTTGGAAACAACTTCTGCTCATAAGCATGAATCAATCTAGCAATACCTTTCATCACCGCAGTATGGCTTGTCTTCTTTACTGGCTCAACAGTAATGTGATTTGATATTGGAAAATACCATCCCCACATTTTCATATCATATTCTCTTGATAATCCATTCTTCTCAAGTAGCTCTTCCGGCGCATTGTCGAATAACAATTTGTAGAATGCCATTTCTTTACGCATGGAAGTTTTCTTGTAGTCTTTCCACGGACCAGTTTTCAACTCCATAGGAATATACATTTCTCTTTCAAAGAACATCCTATCTATGATGCCTTGTAAATGAACAACATAGTCACGTTTCAAATCTACCTCACTATAGTCATCTGCCCTGATAGTAATCTCAGCATCAAGCATTGCCTCATTCACCACTGGTAGAAACGTATCTGATGATTCATCAGTTATTGCTTGAACGAATCTATCTGCTTCAAAGACGGCCATAGAATAATAGATATCGGTATAGTCATCTACTGGATAGAGACTATAACTGTAATCTACTAATTCCTCATAATCCATGTCTGCTGCCTTTTTAACATCAAAGGTATTGAAGAAATCCTCTCTCGCATTATGAATTATTGTTCCCTTATACATGGCCTCAGTAGTATCTTGTGGTAATCTCTCAATGTAATTATATTGATATTTCTTAGGACACCATTGAAACGTACCATTGGAAGATTTAGTTATCTTCAAAATAGGTTTTGATTCATCTTCATAATCATCTGCATTCCATTGATATGTATATTCTCTCATGTAAACCACCCATCTAGTGTTGTTTGATTTCTATCCTTCTTTATTCCCATCAGATTCCACCCCATTGCTCTATAGACAGGTTCTGCTTTCTTAATAACTGATTCCGCATAGAAGTCCCAATCCGGATGGAAATCATAATTATCCAATTCCTTTTCTGTAGAAAATGAAAAGTAAGTAGGGTTAACTATATTCTTAGTCATTGGGTGTACATATGTTTTTGTTGGCTTTTGTATCTTCATAAATAAATATGAATCTGCAATAGCGTTGTCAGATATAGTGTCATGGAATAGAACCCCTTCTATTCCACTACCGACTGTTGGGCGTTTACCTGATAGTGTTCTATAATCAGGGTTGCCACAACAGATACGCATATTTGTTTTGATACCACTCAATTCGTGCAAAGTAAATTTATGCTTCCAACCATTATCCTTACATCGCTTACAACTAACAGTAAACCTTTCTTCCCTATACCTAGTCCTTTTCAGAATATCCTTAACAGGAATTTCTCCATTTCTAACATTATTGAAAATGTAATTAAGATGACTAGTAATTTCTTCTTCTGACTTATTCTCGACCCACATTCTCAATACTGCAATCTGAGTTTCCTTAGCTAGTTTCGTTTCTGAAACACGCTTAGCAGTAAAGCCAGTCATGGTAAAATCTAACTCATCTAGGTACTCATCATCTTTCCAAGAAATCAAACCAGCATTTCTGTTCTTAGTCGCACCAACTCCTAGAGATTGGAAATACTTCTCAAATTCAAGCTGAACAGGATGTTCATCCAAATCAAATACATTTGGAAATATCTTCTGCACTTCTGTATTTACAAATGAACAAACTTCCTTTGCTCTATCTATTGACTCACATTCGACATAGATTGAATCAGTATGCCCGTACACTACCTTCATTCTTCCTCACCTATCTGTAATTTTCTTAACGTAATTGGTGGATATGTGGTAATCATTTGTTTACGCATCTGCTTTGCATTTAATTTGCCTTGATTTAATCGATGCATCATCGACCAATATAATGACTCATTCATCTAATCACCGTTGTAGATAAGGAGCCTTGACAAGCATAGCTGATTCTGTCGCAATAATCAACGGACTATCATCCTTAAGATGTATGTTGACATATTTTTCTCCTTTCAAGAATTTGACTATATCTCCTGTAAATTCCATTATAGCACCATCACCAATTGAGGATACCATATTCAATTCTGCTTGAAAGGTATCGGTTGGACTGCGGGTAGAGTCAATATGTGCAGTATCACTTTGCATTGTGATTTTATACCTAGCTAAATCAACCACATCACATGCCTTCATTGCTTCTGTAAGTACAGAAGACAATACAGTAAATGCACAATCATATTCTGTCTTTCCAAATGTAATCATTTCTAGTGTTGCATCATCCCCAAAAGAAGTTGAGGATACTATTGGTGTAAATCTAGAGCTGATTAATTTGACCATATCCCTTGACGGATGCTCTACTACAAGTGGTAGTTTGGCACTATCAATACCATCACTAATAGTAAGGTAGTCACCAACATCCAATGTTATCTCATCATCAAAGGGAGAAAGATAATTTTTAGTCTTCTCAATATCCAAGATGAAGGACTTCTTTTCAGTTATCTCATCAACCAAACTAATATCAAAGAACATTCCACATGCAGTAGTTAAATCTCCATTGTACATATACAACTTATCCTGCATCTTTGAATCTACTAAACAATAAGCGTAGTTAGATAATATAGAATTCTTGGCTTTATTGCCATCATAATACTTACCTTTCATCTCTACTCTTGTTAATGCTTCTTCTAACTTATTCTTATCAATTACAATTTTCATATTTTACACTCCTTAACTTCTGAGAATCCCATCCAGTCTACAGTACCTTTGTCAATAGAAAGCACCTTTCTTCTAGAGCCAATTAATTCAGGCATCCTAGCACTCGCTTCAACTATTGCCGTGTAGTCAGCACCACCTTGTTTTATCTCACGCTTCATCTTAACAGTAGCAGTAAAGATATCCTCAGTGCTATCGTGCCAGTTGGCAACTACTCCTATTGGATTTGCATTACCAGCATACTTATCTTTAGAGTGTGCAACAACAATTCTATGACAAGGCAATTCTAATATTTCCTTGTGTAATAGATTTCTATATGGGGTATTCCTATCACCCCATGCAAACGGTGGTTGCTTGATTACTGCATCTGCATCTAGGTTATGCTTCTCACGCATCTTGGTTTCACATACATCAGTAAGTAGTTTATCAGCACCATCGACAATAACTGCCTTTAGTTTCCCTTCATCTAAATACTCCTTTGTAATATCCAAGAATGCTCTAGCGTTCTTCATAGTCTCTTCAAAATCAACAAGACTACCTTGTTTTCTTTTGATAGGATTATACACTATCAGATTCTCTATATCAGAATAATGGTTCTGCCTTACATCGATTGCCCTATTATCAAAATCAAATACGGTGACTACCATATCGTTTTTGATATCTTCTTCTGTAAGTAAATCCATAGCCGTTGCTGACTTAGCAGACTTTGGCTCGCCCCAAATACCTAGACACATGTACGTCTTGTTATTGGTTTGCTTTTCCATTATCTGAGATAGGATTGCCTTTTTCCTATCCGCATAACTTACTACTTGTTCATCTTTATTTTCACTATTGGTCGTACTCCAACTCATTATAATCACCATATTCATATTTTACATTCTTATTACCAATTACTTCTAATAGCTTATTTAGTGCATCTTTATCAGATTTTACTCTAACTTCTTTACCTGATATGGTATGTAGTTTAACCCAAAACATACCAGTCTCTATGTTCTTCTTCCATGTCATAAAGTCCACATTCTCTACGTCAATACAAAAAGAGCCACCATGTATTGCTTTAGATGGCTCACCTTCCGCATTGCCCTGAGTGGTGATGGAGAAAGAATTGTAATATCCTTTACTCATTTCACTCACCTAAAATATCCACTCGTCTTCATCACTATCAGTGAGTGTATCATCAGGACTGCTTCCTCTAACAGATGTCACTAGAAGCCCAACTGTGTTAATTGAAACTGGCCTAGCATTTCCATCTTCGTCTGTTCCCTGAGAGGTTCTTCCTACTATTACGACATTAGACCCGATACCGAAGTTGATTGGTATTGTTTCCGGAACCCAACAGGTTGTTCCTGAGAAGTTCTCAGACTCATAATCGAAACCGGCAGTTAAATCATCAATAACAATCACCCTGTTTCCATTGGGTGTGACAGTCATGTTAATTGAATTAACAGTACCATCAGTAAACACGAACCTATCATTCCAGTTATCCTTAGCATCAAGCATGTTGTGATAAGCTTCTAGATTCACCAATGGACTATAGTTATCCTTAGAGAATTCCATCAACGCATCTTGCATGTCAGAAACAGACATGTTTCTCTTTCTATCATCACTGTCCTCTAATTGAGAATCATATTCCAGTGAAGGCAATGTACTGTTTCTAGTACCGTGTATCTTCGATGCGTCATTAGTATTCAGCATACATGTGAAGTGAACAAAGGTAAAGGGGTCAGGATTAAAATCTCTACAATCTTCTCCCTTGAAACCAAAGAAGTATTTACCCATTCTTCCATTTATCTCACCGATAAAAATACCATTCCTTCTCCATTCAGATACAGGTAATGGCTTACCGTAATTGCTCTTGTTCCACTCTTGGTTGTTAGTATCCAATGGTACTAAGTACTCACCAGCGTCAACTTGTACGTTGTTCTTTGGTAGTATCTTAAATGTCTTTACCATTTCTTCGCCATCCAAAACAAGCCTTCCTTCATAGGAGTCTCCGCTTTCTTTGAAGATGGCTACCTTACCTAGATTGTATGTAGTAGTAGCATCTCTACTATACTCTCCAACAACCCTATCTCTTTGTATTTCCATCACATCTCTAGCAGGTTCAAGACCAGCAAAGAATCCAAACGCCTTCTTTCCAAAAGGACTGTCATCATCTGTTGCATCTTGTGTAGTTGCCCTGCTTTGCATTGACCTGTTGTTGACAAAGAACTGTCGCCATAGTCCTCTAGCCAAGAGGGGTTCCTCTTTAGCATCAACATTGTTCTGAGAACAAATGTCATCAAACCGAGCTAACGCTGCTTCTTCTGTCATGCCGAGTATTTCGGCTGCTTTCTTTATTTCATTCATCATTTCATCATTCATATTTTCACTCATTTTTATTCACCTTTTTTTTGGTTTGTAAGATTTCCAATATGGCTTCTGCACTTATGACAACACCTGCCAAAATCCAAAACCAATCGGAATCTAATCTTAAAATCCCTGCTAACTTTAGCAAGGGAAGTATAGTCAGGAGCAAGCCCCCAACTAAAATTATTTCATATCTAAGCAATAGGTGCTTGATATCTTCCTTGTCTATTTTCCCATCATCATTAAAGTCTAATATTTTTCTTACCATTTTTATCACCATTCATATTAATTCCATCTCCTATTATTGTCGAATATTATCTTATACAATCCTCTCATTATAACAAATGCAAAAAATACCTCTATGCCTGTCATATCATCTGCCCTATCATCCAAGAAGCAAGAACCTTTGGAGTCATGTTATTACTTCTCCATTCTGATTCTCCCACAACTCTGAGAAGTTTAAACTTCTTATCGCTATCGTAATCAGATGATATGATTGCATCATGCAGGTTTACTGCAATAGTTTTCATATCAGTCGAATCGTAAATCAATTGATGCACCTTCTGTAGAGAATTATCATAGTCATTTTCATATATTAATTTCAATATCTCAGTATATGGTTGTAGCGATTTTTCTACTATCTTACTTAATGTTGCTCCACTATAAACACAGGCTTGAAGCTCGCCAATCGCCCTTCTCATATCTCCATGCATATGATTAATAAAATCTCCTATCTCATCAGAATTGAATTTTTCATCATGTCCTTCTGCTTGAAGTATCTTATTTAGAACCCCTCGCATCTCAGATTCATTCAATCTTTTGAATTGGTAATTAGCACATCTTGAGAGCAAGGGATGTATTATCCTATGCCTATCGTTGCATGTAATCACGAACCTCACGTTATCCGAGTATCTTTCCATGACTCTCTTGAGAGCATTCTGTGCATCTCTAGTCATACCATCCATCTCATCAAGAAGGATAATCTTGAATGGCACATCACCCAAACGCTGAGTCGATGCAATCTCCTTTATCTTGGTTCTAACGGTATCTAATTTCCTATCATCAGATGCATTTATCTCAAAGAAATTACCCTCTAGATTACCATCTAGTATTTCGTTGACTAGAGCAATAGCACTAGCCGTTTTTCCCACACCTGCAATACCATACAAAAGAACATTGGGCATCTCTTTGTTAATCACCCAATGTTCAGCATCTATTACAAATGCCTTTTGTCCTGCAATCTCGTTTAGTTTACTTGGTCTATATTTTTCTGTCCATAACATATTTATTCCTCATTTTTATATCCATCTCATTAGATGGTTTTCTGCTAATATAGGGTCAGTCTTCTTCTTTCTCTTTTTAGAGCGAATGCCCAACATCCTCTTTTCAGTGTTGTTTAACTTTCCAATAGCATAATCTTCAAAGTCTTCATCTTTCAATAAGTCCTTCAATAGATATCCGTCTGATTTCCTCAGACCTAGTTTTCTACAAACTTTCCATAGTTGAGAGTAAGAACCTCTCTTTGGCATTTCCATTTTCTTGTACATTTTACCATCATGCGAGTATGCCAATAACTCGTAGAAGTATTCTGTTGACCATCTTCTTTTCACAGTGTAGTCTACAAACGATAGTTTGCCCGGATGTACATTAGGAGCAAGCCATGATAGTAATTGAATATCTGCTGGCTTGTTCATTTTCAATAGGGTTGCTATCTTATCTCTATCAGTATCTTTCAAGAAACTACTCATCATAGGAAATATATCCATTGAATAGTTTTCAGGCTCTTCTGAATTAGGAGCCATCTCTTTAATCTCTTCAAGAAGTAGTTTCTTAGTGCTTCTTTTTAACTGACACATATTGAATAGTTTCTTAGGTACATCCTTTTGATTATCAGAAACTAAAACCACTTGACCTCTATATGCAACTAACGCATTGAAGATGTCATCTGTCTTTGGTTTATATGTCATGTCCTTTACAATTATTCCTCTATCTGATGGTATGCTATATACATCAGGTAATTCAAATTCATTAGCATATTGAATTATTGGGTCTTCGGAAACAAACGTCATAGCTTTGACTATCTTTTTGGTTCCCGGCTTACCCACTAAAATAATTGGCTTTGTCTTATTGTGTTGTTCACTCTTCGCTATCAGACTCATCTAAGTCACCATCAACTTCTATGATTTCAAATAACTCATCATAAACGGCATCGCAGTTTTCACAAGCTACCTTCATAATGTACATATCGAAATTAACCTTCTTGCCCATTACCTCTTGGGATATCCTTTGTATTCCTGCTTCGTAGTAAAAATCCTTTACGAACCCACATTCTCTACAACCTCGTTCTACTGCTTCTGCTACATGTCTTTCCATTCTTTCATTTTCATCCATTATATCTTCTCCATTATATTGAGTATTTCATCCATCCCATTCGATGATGCATGGTCGCCTACCGATATGATATCCCATACATCTAGAAACCTTTTCCATTTGTCATTATACATTTTCTCAGTTGAATGCCTTTCTAAATATTCTACCAACTTTGAGATGTTTCTCTTTTTTGTAATCACCAAAATGGGTAGTGATTTCTTATGTCTAACTTCTGTTTTGATTGTGCTTTCTATATCCTGTTGTAATAATGCTCGCTCCAATGCCTCTAGAAAACCAACGGCATCGTGTCTGACTTTGATATTTATCACAGGATAGTATCCCATTGCATAATCTGCTCTCTTTACTATTGACACATTGGGTACACCTTTACCCAATAACGCACCTAGAATCATAATAACTCCTCTAGGGTTGAACAGTCTCTTGGGCTTTTGTCATCTCTTATTCTAAGGACTCTAGGAAATCGTAGTCCATAAGTCCCATTTGAATTCTCAGTTATGGCATCAGCAGTCACTTCCAAGACCACTCTTGGTAAAGTATAGAATACATCATCCTCAAATTTCTCTACTACTCTTTTGAGTGTATTTGTTAGTCTGACTAAATCACCATCAGATAGACCGGAGCCTACAGAACCCAATGATATCCAATCACCAAACTCATCTAGCACTGCTATCTCAAAGGTTCCTAGAACATCATGTCTCTTACCCTTACCGTACTTAGCAGAAACGATAGTAGCGTCAATCTCTATTCTAGGTGGTTTGTATTTCATCATGGCCTTTGTTCTTTTAGTTTGATATGGAGCATCAGCATCCTTTATCATAACTCCTTCATATCCCCTATGAATAGCTAATACATATGCACTCTCTATATCATCGGGTAATTGTGAAGCCGTCAAATCTCCCCAAACATCCTCAGTGACCTTTAGCCTATTAGAATACGGCATCTCCATTATTGATTCGTTGTTAACAACAAGAGCATCAAAGAACACTATTTTCACAGGACATTCTTCCATTGCTTTGTTAATGTCCTTTGAGTGTACTCTCGTTCCCATCTTCTGATGTGGAGCAGGAGTACCATCCTCGTTAATTGGATATATCTCAGAATCGAAAATCCACTGTCCTGTAGTGTGATTTGAGAATACTAATTGGTTAGCATACTGATTCCTCAATAGCTCAGCTTCTATATCAGGAAAACACCTTACTATTTTTCCACTACGATTGAAAATAATTATCTCTTTCTCCATAATGTGAATCTGATACCTATTACCATCATACTTCGTATCAACAATATAGTTATCCGGTAAGTTGCTATCAAACGATTTAGCTAACATCGGTTTGATGAATCGACCAAACCAATTAATCTTAGGTAATTTATCTAATGTGCCTGATTCAGCATAACCTATCAACTCATCAGCCTTTCTATATGTCAGTAGAGGTTTTATCTTCTCCCCATATCTGTATGTCATAGCCTTGTTGACAGTGGATTCATTAACTCCATTTCTAGGAGTACTTAGCCAATATCTAACAAACCATTTCTTTGAAAGAGAATCCATGCCATTGAACCCCTCTCTAAACTTAGCAAAGGAATCACTGTTAATCGATGAACAATCCATAGTAATTAGATTATAGAAGTAGCTCAATGTGTTTGTTCTATTATCATCTACTGTGACTTCATCAAACTGATACACTGCTTCACCCAAATCTCCGAAGCTAGAAACATAGCCTTTGATTTCATCATCAAATACATTGAAAGCAGTAGCTATCCATGTTAATGCTCTCTTGTTTCCTATGTTGTTGTTAGGATAATCTACTGATAGTATCTTAACAACAAGGTTCTTCTCATCAAACGATGATAGAGATTCGGCTATCTTTTCTGCCTTCTCATTCTTACTCGTAGTCTTTTCTAATGCTTCACTTAATCTCGCTAATTTCGCTATTGTCATTCTTATTCACATCCAATATTTTTTTGATTGCTTTCATTACAATCTCGGCTTCATCTATATTCATTCTAATACCTTTCTTTGTTGGTTTGCCATCTGAATACCATCTGACATCAAGGACTTCTATATTCCAATAGTTTCCCTTCTTGATGAGCATTTCAGATGTGGCGTTTCTTGGCACTCTTGCCACAATTTCAAATTTATCTTCTGCCATTAATCCCAACCACCTTTGTCTTTCCATTCCTTGTAATCATTATATGATTTGAAGAATCTAGGTGATGCTAATTCATCCATCCTATTAACAATGTAAAGTACGCCGCCTAAGCTACTTACCTTTACTGTTTCATATTCTCCTTGATTTACAACTACCATCTCTAATGTTTCTACAGATGGTGTCAACCCATAGTGCTTTGATAATTCAGATGAAATATCGTTCAGATTATCAGCAACGTATTTCACAATAAGGTGTCTTTGTATTGGTACTTTAGCATCCACTGTCAATTTTATCTTGCCAGTCATATCACATACATGGCACTTGTTTCCCTCACATATAGGACATACAATCTCCGCAGGTAAGGGAGCGGGAAATCTAACAGTGACGGCTTCTTTCATTCGTAATACCTACCATGAACCAAAAGAAGCATTAGATATCCAATCAAGTCCTTTAGGATATCCTCATCCTTCTCCAAGTTATCTGTTCCCATGACTAGTCTGTTTATCTTATCATCAATCCTGACCTTAATTTGTTCGGCAGTATCAGCTTGGGAGAATATCCTGTTAGGCTCTAGAGCAGAGTCACCGTACTGGTCATTCTTCTCTAGTAGGAAATTAATAATCTCCTCGCCTACTAACTTGATTCGCTTCTGACTTTCAGGCAGAGAAGTCACTCCTTCATCACTCTTCTCGCTTGGTTTCTTACCCCACTCACTCATAAATTCCACATCCTATATACAATAGTACAATTGTAATCATAACCTTGTAATTCAATTAACTGCAAAGTCACATTACCCATTACAGGAGCATGTCCTGTTTGAAACCACATATCATCCATTAGGAAGTATGGCTTCTTATCGACAGTTAGATTCACTGTCTCATTATGCAGAATAACACTAGCTGAGAATATCTCGACTAGAGATTCATTATTACCTACTGTGATTACGGGTAATGTAGTATTGCCATCTAATGTGAAATTATGATACTCGGTAATCCACTCAGGGTCATTACCCTCTACTGGTGGGTCAGGTATCATTTCCGCACATCCTGCTAATGCAGGACTAATTAGTAAAAGTGCTACCAAAAACCTCATTGTTGCTCCCCCCTGAATAACTCTCTTTCTACATCCTTTGGTGGATATTTGAAAACAAACCCGAAGTCTTCCAATGTCATTTGTATTACGGCATCAGCAGTGTATCTCATTCTATCGCCCCCAATTCACTAATCTCTACCTGATGCCTTGTGTCCATCAATATATCGTAAGCCCTTTGCATTTTCTTAGCTTCCAAATCCTTTGGTTCCAAAGCATAATCATATTTGATTAGCATGTCTCTACAGTAGCATAGTAGCTCCAAATACTCCTTATGCTCCTTTTCAATCGTCTTCATATCTTTTATCATATCTTTCATCTTATCACTTATTTTCATTCTTCCTCAACTCTCTTTTCTGTACCTTTCAATCTGCCATATTTGACCATCTTGCAGATGTCTCTCTTTACGTCATAGGCCCAAAACTCGTTGTTGCCTAGTACGATTGCTGACTCCATTATGGTATTCCAACTGTTCAGCGTCTTCCAATCGGTAGTGCTGAAAAATGCACTGCCCATTGGATGTGTGTGTATCCAACACATGATTGGTAGTTTCATTCCTGATGGCTCAAATGAAAAGTCCACATAGCCGGGTGTTCCGACATCTATGAATATCTCACCATCATCATCTATTACAATCTGTATCTCTCTAGGAATGTCAAATGCCTTAGTGGACATTTCCCAAATAACAGATAATGGTCCTACTTCTAAATCAGTATCAGGATTAGTAAATTTATGAATACCATATTCCTTTGCTATCTCTACAAACGGTTCAAGAGATTTCTTAATTTGTTCCTTCCATTCGTCTATGTGGACAATAGGCTCCTTCGTGGTATCTTTGAACTTCTCACCATCCCATATCTCTATCTTCTCTTCTTGCATCTCTATGTGCTTGTCACTCATCTTTCCCATTATTGACCACCCATACTCGTTATCATTACATCCATCTCATTCTCAAACTCATGGAATGCCCTGTGACCTGCTATGAATCCACCAGCATGTCTTTTTGTTCCCATGAATTGTTCACCGCAAGCAGGACAAGTCACCCTGACTATTTCCGCTTGTGGATAGTACCCATCAGTAGAAATGATATCAATCATCTTACCAATGTCCTCTTCCGTAATATCATGTATGTCAGCATCTTCACTCATCTTTTACACCTTCACCCATTGAAATTACATTACGTTGATACTTGTTATACTTAGGCCAACCCATCTTTTTCCTGATGTGGTCTAAATACTCTTCATCAGTAGGAAACCTTTCCCTGTGTTCTCTCCACCATTTCTTATATCTTTCTTTACTTCTCCTATTAAATTCAGGAGATTCATGTTCATGTCTTTTGCTCCAATTATTTCCCATTTCATTCACCTCATATGTTTATTACCATCTTGTCTATTACTTTCTCGTTGTTCAAGAACCATTGCTGAATCCATTGACTAGCAATACCCGCAATAGCAATATGTGTTAGATTTATCTGTTCAGCAGAACCATCCCAATCGTTTCCTTGACAGGAAAATGAACCTTCGGGTCCGGCTAAAAGTGTGTCCATCAATTTCTCATCTGTAAGATATGAAATCAATGCCCCGTTTCTACCCTGTGAGCGCAAATCTAGCCACTTGTTTTGACATCTAGCACCAAAGCCCTGCCGATACAAAAGTCGCCTTACTGCAAGGTTATCTGCACAACATATTACCAAGTCATATCCGTCTAGTTGTTTCTCAACCAATACGGGAAACGGTTGTGGTCTGATATTACTGCTACCCGAATCCGCTACTATAGACTCCACTTTCTTTTCACCAATCATATCATGGTGAAGGTTTTGATGTAGTAGATTTTTACTCTCAACCTTATCATCATCAAAAACTGTGATATCATAGATACCAAGTCTCGCTAAATTTGACACTAGGAAACTTCCTATGCCACCTGCTCCAATTATCATTATTTTTCTTTTCATTTTCATTCACATCCTTATTCCTAATACTATTTCTTCTAAGTCGTATTCACTTATTCTATTCTTCTCTATTTTTAACATTTGACAAATATCTCTTGTTGCCTTCCGCAATCCATATTCTGATGCGGGCCAATCAGCTACAATCTTAGGTTGATAAATTACATCATCAATCATTGATGTTGCTAACCAAACACAACCAGCAATACCGTTATTGCTAAGGGTCAGATTCAAATTATCATACATTCTTGCGATATACTCAACAAAAACAAATGATGCTTTTCTTTGTTCATAATTAACATCTCCTATCGTACTCAACAATAAATCCGTCTGTTTTATTGGGTCATTTCTAATAAACACCGTAGCATTTCCGAAAAACCTAGCAATTTTCTTTGCATACTTTGAAATGACAGATTTTGTTTCACTACTAACTTTTGCTACTTTTCTAAGACTCACCATGTTTCCTGTGTCTCTCAGAACATAATAGACAACACTCGATGCTCTAATTTCTATAGTCACGTTTCTGAATATATCTTTCTTAACTAAATGATATGTTTTCTTACAGTGTGTTAACAAAGATGACGCACCTAAAGAAGACAAATACATCGCCATGACATGTTCTGTTCTAATATCCTCAGAACTCACATCCTTACTACTGTTCATTCTCTTGTATCTAGCAACAGTAGAATTACTTCTAGCTCCAACGATAGTTTTGATATCGTCAGTAAAAAGAGTCGTTCCTAACTGAGTTGTGTTATCTTTAGCATAAGAAGTCTTAGAGAATGATGGATTGTATGTTATTGACGTTTCAATTTCATTAGTCAATAAAACTAAACCACAGTTATTGCATACTAATTCACATAACCTGTCATCATAGTGATTTTCTAAACCCTGACATTCAGGACATCTCATGATACAATCTCCGCTTCTTGCTTTCTAAGCTCCCTTTTAGAAACTCTTGCAGTATACTCCCAAGAATCATCTTGTTCTGCTTCATCAATCAAACTGCTTAGAGTATAAATCATATTCTTTGCAGCCTTATCATTAAGGAGTACCATTGCTCTAGCAGCTAATTGGTCATTAGTGGTAGAGTTATTGTGTAGATTATCGATACATACACTATGACTCAAAAGGTGATTAGCGAAGGTAATATGACCCTCGCTATCATCAGCCACCTTCTTACCAACCCTATATGTAGATACATCTTGGTGTCCTCTTTTCATTCCCCTGTTTGCAGATACAATCCAATCACATACTTTACCTCTAATGTGCAATGCATTAGTATCTTCATTGGGCCAATTCATGAAAGTGATTTGTGGGTATTCCCTATCTAAATCAACCAATAGTTTTTCAGCTCTATCAATAACCATCTTCTCGGTTCGATTTTGAGTTAGCCATGCTACCATCAACTTAGTCTCAGCAGGTGTAGGTGAATATCCATTCAGCTCTTGCCAAAGATTCTCCGGTGATATCATAGGCCATTTCTTCCCTCTCTTTCTACCGTTTCTATAAAACTCAATGAATCTATTTAGCTCAACTATGGGCATTGGAGCCCATACGCCTTCTGATAATTCAAGAGCGACTTCCGTGTTGGATATCAATCTCGTATCTATCTTTACATCAGTCCTTGCCCCATAGTCATAGAACCAATAGTCTGTTCTATTCTCAAGAGCATGGAGAACATTGTGTGGGATTGTAGTGACCTTTTCTACATAATCCATCATAACTTCTTCACTCTTTACATATACTGAACGTAGTATGATTTTTGCTAATGCGGCAGCAACGTCATCTTTGACCATCTTCTGACCATCTATGAAGAATCCCGATGATTTACGCCTGATTGTAATAGTAGCATCACCATCAGGATATCTAAAGGTGATATCGAATTTGACTAGGATATCATCGAATTCAGATTTTGCCTTAGCCTTTGGCATTATGTATGCAATGACCCTTCGTTTTAGATTCTCAAACAGTGGGTCATCCTTATGTGATTGCCCAATGTTGGGTCTAGGTACTGCTACCTGCAATTCACCATTCGGGTTAAGGGATTTACCTGTGTATTTTCTAAATAACCTATCACCGTTCTTCTCATAGAAATAATCCATATTCTGATAATCATGAAGTGTTTTGTCATGATTGTATTGTGGTTTTATCTCATTCTTGAAGTTGGTATTTGTCTTACTATAATCTAATACATGCCTATGAGTAAACCTAGTCTCAAATCGATATAAGTTATCGAACATCCATTGTTTGTTTGTTCTGAATAAGAAAGAAGTGTCGTTGTATCTAGCTTCCCTATCAGATAATATTGGTATCTTGAATTTTATTTTCATCTTTATTCTCTCCGTAATTTTTATTGTAATATTGTTTCATTTCTAATAATTGTTTAATGTCACTATACTTTTTATCCGTATTGTGAAACAAGGCTCTTTTGAGCCATCTATTGACGTACCTAGTTGTAGATGCATCAGTGCTAATTTTCAAGGAAGATATGTTTTGCCTAACGGCATTTCTAATATCTCCCTTGAATAAATCCACTATCTCGTCTTCGATAGTTAGAATGTCTTTTTTACTTAGATTCATATTTCACAAGCACCACCTGCACAAGCTAATTCTCCCTGCAAGTCAGTGTTGTCTTCAAACTCAGTCAATTCTCTAAAGTCAATGTTCTTTGCCAACGATTGATATTTCAGGAATGTCTCCTCATCAATAGCAGTTAATGGTGATTGCATCGCTACACCATCTTCTACATCCATGTAGAATCTAGTGAATGAAAGACCATTGTAGCAATGCCTGTTTACCCATAGCCAATCTCTAACGATATCCCATTCTTCATCTCTTATGTTGCATGTAGCTGAGACATTGTGACTGTTCATCCCATCAAGGTGTCCTTGACCAACCCAATCCTCACTTACTCTCTTGACTCTCTCAAGGAAATCAATAGCAGATTCTGCTCTAGTCATTGCACCTTCGGGAGCTTTCATTGGTAGGAATATTACACTACCATTTGGATTTTCTTTATTCTCTTCTACTAACTCAGGAACGAGTCTCTTCATGAAAGGAACGATTGGCTCCATGTTGTTGTAGCGAACCGTTCTCATGAAATACTCAGAATGCCACGGATGGATTCCTGAAGAAGTACCTAGCACCAAACTACATGTTCCTGATGGTTTGACACAAGTAATTCTTGCAGCACTATTTATCCCTAACTCAGTAGCCCAATCATTGTTGGTCATCTTAGCAATATCTGCTGCTTCTGTCAAATCTAAATCCTCTACGGTTCCATTAGCGAAACCAGTCATCGATACACCTAGTAGTGCATCCTTTTCCGTTGTCTCCTTCCAAATGTCCCTGATGTAGTGGAAGTCTGTATATGTGGCTTGTAGTGTTCCGAGGAACGTAGCAGCCTCTACTCGATTGTTCAAATCCTGTTGTGATTCTACATCTGATATATTACACTCAGATAGATTGCAGAATTGAAATGGCCTAAGCCCTATCTCAGCACAGGGGTTTGTTCCCCAATCCTTATCATTGCTGAAATACATTCCCGGTTCTGAACCACCGTTCTGTTTAATCATAGAAAAGAATTCATTAAAGAATTTCTTAGTGATTCTATTCCTAAGTAGAACGGCTGAATTGTTTGCTCTTTGTCTCCACGGATGCGTGTCCCAATAAGCACCCGTCTTGGCAGTTAACATCTCTTTGTCATCAGCACTGAATAGTGAAATCATTGCTGACCTTCTAATACCACCTGATATTACTGCATCTGCAATTCTACATTGCATATCGTGAACCTCTATTGGTTTCATCTGATGATAGTTAGGCATGTCAATCAACATCCCCTCTATAATCGTCAGACAATTCCTCAATGGTGTTGGACCGGGAGCCTTTCCACCACTAGTCTTCAAGGGACTTCCCTTTGGCCTAATATCAGAATAGTCGAATCTTGGTGTTGTTGTTCTAGTACCAGTGTAAGACTCAAACAGTACTCTTACTGCTTCTGCCCAACCCTCTTGTGAATCACCGATTAAATGTCGATAGGTTCTATTGGGATTTGGCTTTACTATCTGTGGTAATTTAGCCACATGATGTCTTTGCACTGAATAGCCTACACCAGTGCCACCTAGCAATAGGAACATCGTTTCACTAAAGGCACGAATATCATCTATTGGCATGTAGGCACAATTGTAGATTCTATTTGGCGACCTCTCTATTGCTTCGCCACCGAATTGTAGAGAACGCATTGATGGAACCACCTTCTTTGGTAGAACGTAATTCGCATATACATCCTCTATCTTGGAAACAACCTTCTTGTTGTTCTTGAATTTCTTAATGTGCATTTGCTTGTTTCTTTCAACAATCTCTTCCCATACTTCTCTTCTTCCAAGTTGCTCATCATATCTAGCATACTTGGTATTAACTATCATATCACTCATTATTTTTTGCTCGTATTGCATATCTCCTTTCATTGTAAATACCCCGTTGAAGTGGGCTTCTCACCCACTTGGCATTTGACCCATGCTTGGGATACTAGGCATCAACTATCGATACTTAGTAATTACCGCTAAAGAATATAAAACCCAATAGCGGGTTGCGTGTTTCTGTCAGTTGTTAACCCAATCAAAGGTTTCCGCCAACAACTGCGGGAACGAATTGAACCCCATCAACTGAATCCCAATCGAAAGTGTTTACATCTTCCCTGCTAACTAATTCTCCGTCAGCAAATACCCAATGGGTAGGGTGGTCAGTAATCTGTTCGATTAGTTCCGATGTTGTGACTTCAAGTTCCGTGTGTCCTGTCTCATTCATTATAACTAATTTCATATTTATCACCTATTTTTTCTTACTATTCATTCTTATCGGTATATCCGCCGATGCCGGTTAGTCCGAATTCTGTTGTTGAGCTAGATTGGAAATCTGCTGCTTCATCTCTTGAATCCTTCCGGACATCACGTTTATGGTCTGCTCGTAGTGACCACAAAGAGCAATGTATTGATTCAATTGGTTAGCCAACTGTTGAGCAGTTCCCTGCAACTGTTGGTTGTTCAGTGTCAACTGAGCCATTGCCTCTTCCAATTCATTCTCATTATCATTTTTCTCATTTTGCTTCTTTTCTTTCTTACTCATTATATCCTCTCCGAAGAGTCATCCTTTCCTAGCGACTTTAGTTCTAAAGCCTTTCTAGTGAAGAAGGAATTGTACTGTGATAAAGCTGCGATTTCTGCTCTCACTCTATCAATATTATATGTGCTTCTGAATAAAATCCCTAGTTTTATACTAGCTTCTCGCTTAGTCATGGCTCTATCTTTAACGAAAAAGCCTTGTTTTATATCATCAGGTATTTTATCTGATTTGTAGTGCAAATCCAAAGACATCATTTGTTTTGGTGTCGCTGGCTCATCAGCTCCATTGGTCATCTCAATTGCACCTCTAAGTTTCTCGGAAAGATGCCTAGTAAACCAATTTGGTATGTTATTTACATCCAAAGGCCGACTCAATCGATTTCGCAGCATCTTCAACATATCTTTCTCATAATCCATGTAGCATACATCATCAACATTGAAAGATGGTATTCCTAACTTATTGCAATTCTCAACAAACAGACCTTCTGCCTTTGATTTCTTATAAGCCTCTACGATTTCATCTTTAGCAAAAGCATCCAATCTCTTGAGATACTTTTGCCTACTTTCAAGACCATCATCTACAACTTTGACTGCTGCGATATAATCATCCAATCTCAAATCAAACCTAATCAAATCCTTCATTAGTTTCTTAGTTGGATAGCCTCTAGTATGAATCTGAGCCTTTGGATTATCAGGATGATTCCATCTCCAAACTATTGAAGCCATACCATCTTTGTTGGTTGCCTTGCGAATATGAGTCACTGGTCGCATTACTCTTAGTGTCTCATCAAAATATGTCTCGTTAGTGTGTCGGACATTTATCCTCAAGTCCAATTCCTTGCAAGCATCGAACATCTCTTCAAAGTGTTCACCATTCTCATGCCACCAAGCATCTTTCTTCATGGACTTTACACGAACATCAATCCACTCTTGAATCATAGCTTCTGTAATATGTTCCTCAGCAATGCCAGTAGATTCTGCTATCTCTTTCAGAATCAGATACGAATTGATGTGGTCAGAACCAACAACATCAAAATGACCAGTGACAGTATTCTCTATTTCAAAATGATATACAATATCATGACCACAAAGACACTTGAAAGGATGCCCTGAATTAGCTACCCAATCAGGTACTTCTCTATCAGCACTTCTCCACCAACATCGACCTGTTGCTTTCCATTCGTGTTTGGCATCATCATAGTTATCTGCCTCAGAAAACTCAACCATTCTCTGCTTGAGCCTTCTATCCCATCGGCCATTACCGAGGGCTCTCTTTGCCTGTACTTCTACTACCTGCAAATAATCACCCCAAAGCAAATGGGAAAACTAGCAGAAGCGGTAGTAGTAATAGCATCAGTGTACCGACAACTACTATTCTTATCGCATCAATAATTAATCCTATCATTCTTCTTCCCCTACCATGTCTGCATATTCTTCTAACGTCTTTCTCTCTTTAAGACAAATCCTGTACTCATTGAGATTGCCTGTGACATCCAAACCATTTTCCTTACCGAAGTAAAAGGCACTATTGAAATCTGTTAGGTTATCATAATAGAAATGCGTATAGTACGCTATTCCGATATTCGGATAAACAGTGGTTCCCCATTTAGTCGTTATATTAGTGGCAAACTGTTGTAATTCAGCATAACTCATTCCATCACCTCATTCTGCCTTTGTTCTGTTAGGAAGGAAGTTAGCATTCCATCTAACTTACCGAATAGTGCTTCTGCACTACCAGCTATCTTCTTCCTATGAAGCATTAGCCATATCTGATGATTGGCATTTATCACGCACTTAACATCATCATCATCACTCATTGTTATTACTATTGGTGGTAGCTCATCATCGTGAACCAACCTAAATTCAACATTTTCATTCATCATTTTTATTCATCTCCTGTGCTATCTTCTATCCCATGTAATTCAAAGAAACAGTCGCATGGGATTACCTCTTGTTCCTTAGAACCGTCAGCCAACTGTGTCACTACTACTATTCTTCCTGTATTATTGCATAGTCTGCAATACTCTAATTCCTGTGTCATATTATATCACCGTACCAATCGGGTTTTTCTGTTTTCCATTCAGCGATGTGATTCTTATCGTGAATGTAGTATAATCTGTATTTCTCTATTGGTGACAACTCATCGAAGCCATCTATCTGCCTACAATTCATGTGGTCAGATATAGCTATTGCAAATGGTGTCAAGCCTTTGTCAGGCAAAATCTCATTCTCTAATTTTACCCATGTGTCTGCGAAGTGTTCAAGAATCCATTCCACCTTATGTCGCTTACCATATCTTACTGTATATTCTTTACACAGTGCTAGGCAATGCGCTCTTAGCCATTGAAAGTTTTGTTTGCTCTCTCTTGCCCAAATGGTACATGGGTGATTAAGCATAACTGGATAGAAAGGTGAAGGTAAATCATAATGTGTCAAAATGGTTGACATCATCTGCATACTTTCTGTAGGCATCTTCACTACATGCTTATCCAGCATCATCTGTGCTGATATCTTTGGGCTTTCATCTAATACAAATATATTCATTCTTCTTCATCTCCATACAAGCTCTTTCTCAATCTCTTTACTACTATGCTATCTACAGTAGTCTTAAACATCTCAGTCTTCATTTCTTTTCTTACGACACTGGCAACGACTCTTTGATTTGAAGAAATCCTATCAATGATATTTTCAAGTCTTTCTACCTTAGCTACTAAGTCCTTGATAGTCTTGTTATCTTCGTCTTCTTTTTCCATCTGCTTTCTTACCCAATCATGCATCATCTCAGCATTCTTGACTTTGCCGTAAGCATTAGTGGTTCTTGGAAAAACGCTTTTCTTACCTGACCCTATATGGTCATCACAAAACTTTCGCACTGCTAATTCATGTTGTGCAACACGGAATGTCTTTCCACATTTCTGTCCAACTCCATCTAATCTAAATTGGCATCTTTTAATTGTAAAATTCTTTGTCATAATATTCCCTCTAACCGATACGGGCTCCAACATATCTCAATGTCTTCATAGCCCTAGTAATCGCCACATAACATAGATTCTTCTCCTGCTCTCTAGCAGAATCAGTCTTAGCCATTGGATGTGGCATTTTCTCAGGTTGTAAAATCCATACATTTTCAGCTTCCAATCCCTTTGCTTTGTGGACTGTAGAGAAAACAACACCTGATTTCTTACCCTTTTCACCGAATATCTCCTTGATGTTATCTATCAAACCGCCAACTGTTCTAGTGTTGTGCGATAGTGCGATTATACAATCGTGCTTATCTGTTAGAGTCTGCATCTGATATTCCTTATCTGCTCTTTCAAGCACCATCATTCTTTTTCTGTAATAGTCATTAAGGACACTCAGAAATTCTTCTATCTCAACTTCTTTGTCCTTAGTGACCTTCTTGATTAGAACCTCTAGACTATATCCTATTTCCCTACCAAGAACATAGGCTGCTTTTCCTTCTGATATGAGAGAGAAGCATTCTGATACTAATGGAGCATTGACTCTACAAAGAACCAAGTCTCCTGCTGATGGTAAGAAACCTGCATTAGTTTCTACAACTCCTTCTTCTGCATCTTCTCTAGCTGAATAATCAGTAAAGAATCTATTAGCCTCTTTCACTACAGACTGTGGGCATCTCCAAGTAATTGAGAGTGTGAATCTATCAACACCCCTACTACCCTTACTCAATTCCTGATGGAAGATATCCATACTAGCAGAATCAGCACCACGGAAACCGTAGATTGCCTGTTTGGGGTCGCCAACTACAATCATCCTTCCACCGTTGCAAGCCTTGAGAATCAATCTCCTTTGGACCTCATTGAAATCCTGTGCTTCATCAACGAATACTACATCATAGTGCTTTACTGGTAATTCCAAAACTACTGGCAACCAAATCATATCATCGAAATCGACTAGTGTAATATCCATGCAGATTTTCCTAATCAATGGTAAAGCAGCTATTGCCGCTCTCTCATCAGATAGTCCATCAAACTCGATATCATATTGATTGATGATACTGTGAATCTGCTCTTCATCTTCCCAATCAGCCATTGATGACTTCAATAGTGAAATCAGCTTATTGAGTGCAGGAGCAGATTTGAATTCCTTACCAAGAACATCTTTGATAATATTGTAATTCTTCTTGGTATCTACTTTGGCACTTCTATTGCTCATCTTGATTGATGCTAATCCTAGACTGTGGAAAGTCATAGCCTCACAATCAAGTGGCAACTTCTTGCCAAGCTCAGTTGCTATTGATTTGTTGAAAGCCAAGAATCCCTTCTTACCTTCAACATACTTAGCACCTTCAACAATGGTGAATGTCTTACCAGTTCCAGCACCAGCGTAGACCATCATATGCCCATTGCCATTCTTCATTTCATTCCATATTTCTTCTTGTTCTTTTGTTCCTTTTATTGTCATTTTTATTGTCTCCTATGTGAGTGTGATATTAGTGGGGAAGAAGTGGCTCAAGGAACCATGACCAACTGATTACAAGAAAGTATGCGCCAACACCTTACCTTGATTTCTTCTTTTTATTTGGTAAACCCCACTCTATCGGATTCAAACCGATTTTTGCGAGTGTGAATTAAAGAGAGAAAGACATCGTACTATGCCGATTCTGATTGAGGTATGAGTTGGTTCACATTTACTTTACCAGCAAATGCAGATTTGTTTTACAACTCACTGACTCCTGTAATTCTACAGGGGCTAAGTAGAACCTTTACCGCCAAGTGATTAAATCAGTCCAAGCTTCACAATCATCTTAATCAAAGCTAGTATTCGATTTAGAACCCACAACCCCGATGGTTAATCGGCAACTGTGTGTGACTACAAGGACATCATTCTGTCAACCTCGTTATCTTTTGTCTTATCTCGCCTAAGCGATTCTACAGATAACTCTCTTTATTCTCAATATATCCGCAACAGTCTATCAACAGTTTTTACATCCGAACCACCGGATATGTCTAGCAGAATCCATCAACCGTTCGCACCCGAACATCCCCAATACAAACTGGTATTCCCGCTAAGGAATACAACACCCTGTAAAGGCGACTTGTCAATGAATATCCAAACTTCTGTTGCCTGTTGAGCAAACGGATATGTGAGTGTGTTGTGGGAGATGGTCTATATGGCGTTAGACCATCCCCCGTAATTTAGTGGTATGAACCAACTAAAGGAAAACTTGAGTGTGTTGTGGGAGAGGACAAGAGGAGAACGAATCCCCTTTGTGTTAGGTAGTGGCGACAAATCAAATGTGCTTAGCATGATTTATCTGAAACAATTAAAGAAACCGAGCAAAACTCGCTTTGTCCTTTGTTAGCACACAACTCCCGCTCCTATCAATCGGGGGTAGGAGATTAATGTTATTATCATCATTATCATATGTGATAATAACTAAACATAAGAATAAGTAGAGTAAACATTACTTTTCTCACTTATTCTCATTTTATCATTTTTATCACGCTCTATCTAAGAGAGAGAGAGAGAGAGAGAGAGAGAGATATGTATGTAATAATAATGATAATATGATAATATTATCTAAAAACTACGTTTTCTCTTCAATTTCTTCACTTTATCTTTCTCATGCCGTGATAAACATTGATAATAATAGTGATTTGGTCAAGCCCCTACTTATACCTAATATCTTATATTAGATATTAGATTTAATATTGTATATATTATATTATATAATAAGGGACTGTTGTTATAGACACATCTTAAGCACCTGTTATTTGTATAGTGAAAAATAACTATCAATGAAAGACCCTTTTGATTAGGGTATCTGATAACAGACGCTTAGATGGTCTAGTCGGGACCACTTCAACAAATCATAATCCCCTGAATAGTATATAAAGGGCGACACCCACCGAGAGTCTACCATTTTCAATCACTTTAATCTTAAATTATATCTTACCATATGGTACTAACTTTGAGACTGCTACCTTATAGCCGGTTGAGAGGATAGGAGTCTATTGACTCCTACCCCCTCTTGAGTGTTCAATGGGGTAAATTGAACCCGCTTATTGGCCCCCCTGAAGGATTTCCGAAAGGGACTTTTTCGTTCCGGCCCATGTTCCGTCTTTGTGTAGCTTGTTAGCTCGGCGTTCTGCCTTATCGACTATTGTACTCGCAAAAGTTGCTCCATTCTCATAGAAGGCGTAATTACTCCTTCCGTGTGGTTCAACCATTACTCGGCCAACATCGCCCAGTGCATCAAATGCCTCTGCTAATGCTGCCCTAAAGTCGGTTAAGGCTGGGTTAACTATTGCTGCGGCCTTATCCGGTAGCACATAACCTCTTGACACGGTAAAAGGTGAATCAGCATAGTCCTCGACAGTGGACTTGATGCTTATCATCATTTTACTTTGTCTTAGCGGGTTATCATTACCCTTCGCAATACACCTTGTTAGTGATTGCTTGTCTATGTCATCAATCATTGTTGATGTTTCCATATATGCATTCGTTGTTTTGACTAATTCGTTCCATTTTTCTACTATTGCCATATTTTCATTCTCCTTTAATTGTGTTGTTCATACCCCAATGAACAAATTAACGATATTGGTTTAGTACATATAGGGTAGCCTCAAAGTTAGTACCATATGGTAATGCACTTTGAAAGGAACCTCATATACTAAATCCGAATGGAAGTAGTATCTCAAACGGGCATTGTAGAGGACTAACAAGAAACTACCGTGAAATTTCTAGGGTTAATAAAACGGTGACTAGTGCAGTAAAAAAGCATCTTGCATAAGGCGAGGGTTCCAACTTTTTTAATGCGTAATGTTGGAGCCCAACCCAGCAACATGTAAGACCCGACCAACTATTCCTTAAGGGACTAGTGGCGGATAAACTACCAACGGGGTTAATGGCCCCTAGAAGATTGTATGAATCCAAAATGCAGTAAATGCAATAAGTCGTAAATTGAGTCCGGATATACATTTACGCCGTAAGCCATCAATCAACGCATAGAGCAGCACATGAAATAGTAGTCAATGCCCGCCCGATGTCCCTTTTACACTCCCAATCGGGGGTTGGAGATTGCATCCTCGTAGTATTTTGCAATTAAACTCCTTCCCCCGAAATAACTTAAGGTGTTTATTCTCAAAGTTCACCACACCATATGGTACTGCACTTTGATACGCAGAACCATATATACTAAACGAAATTATATGATAATATGGTGAATAGTAAACAATTACCTAAGAAGTTTTTAAGAAAGAACGCCGAAGTACCGAGATACATTAAGAGGGCTTTTGTTGAACCTTATTGGGTTCATGATAGAGTCGTTAATGGTTGGTTCCGAGTACCTGATGAATTTGTCTTTTATGATATGACTCTTGAAGAGTCTTTCAGAAAGGCTCTATTGATGGAAAAGAAACAAGACCCGTTATTTATTGAGGTCACTGATTGGATAGCTAAGGGGTCGGGCCTATGAGAGTGCGGAATATCAATAGTCCTCAATCAGGTCGCCCAGTAGCCAACCAATATGTAATATACAATTATGATAATGTATATTTCCAATCGTATAATACAACTATCGCTTGGATTGACAAAGAAAATAAGGTCTATCTAAATGAAGGCTATTGGGATATGTATTCAGCAACGACAAATAAGTATCTGTTGGAGTTTATGCGTGACCAATACGATAAAGACATATACAGTATTACGGATATTAGGGAAAGAGTGGAAAATGGTGAATTTAATGTATTGTCCAGTTTGTGAAATGTACGAAGAAACGCCTATTATGCATTCAATTGGTCCATTACCAAAAGACGCTCCTATTATGGAAGGTTTTGAGGGATATTGTTCAATTGAATGTTATCTTGAAGCTGTTCCTAATGATGACATTATTGAAGCACTGAATAAAATAGAAACTTGGATAAAGGAGTTGAATTAATGATTGACACAGACAAATACAAAGGACATACACCGGGACCGTGGTTGAATCACAATCCTGATGACCCATTGGCTCACAGGCACGACCAATGTGATTTTATGGTTGGCACTTACGAAAAAGGTAAGAACGGGAATGAGTACTTCAAACTCATAGCTGATTGGGCTGGTTGTGTGGATTGTTTGCCTGATGCCAATTCCATTATTGCAGAATACCCCGATTGGGCTAATGCACGACTTATAGCAGACGCACCACTTCTCCTTGAAGAAGTCAAGCGGTTGCGTGATGGTATTCGTGGCATTCTATCCGACTACGATATTACTGAACTTATTCGTGATGTTCCCGAAGATGAATGGAACTTTGAACAACAAGCATTGGTGCGAATGAAGGAGATGATTGAGGTGTTAACTGATGGAGCCTATTGAAAATCATATGGTTTCTTTACCACAACCCGAATTAGATGAAGAGGTTAAATGTGACCATTCAGATATACATCACACTTCAATTGAATGTTATGGTGATGGTTCGCATATTAGTTTTGTAATTGAGTGTTGTATTTGTGGGGCAGAAGGTACACGCACTTACGCAATTAGCAGTCATCTAGATGAGTTTGAAGATTAAACATTCAAACTAAACGTAAAGGTAATTTCTCTTAATGATTTAACAGTCATTAAGGGATTTTACCCCTTTTATTGATTAAGGTTGTCGATTGCAAAGTAATCTACAACCATATGCTTTGTCTTTACAATTTTTTAATTGCATCTTTCATTTAAAATTACTATTGCAATGGTTTTTTTCGATTAACAAAGCCAATTATAATTAGGTGGGCCGCTTTCCGCCTTGATAATGAGTACTCCTAATACTTGGTTCGATTTACTTAAGGATGATAAATCAGAAGAGCGAACTACACAGGCGAAGTTGCCGCAACAGTTAGTAGATTCTGCAACTACTACTAGCGATATACCTGCAAGCGAGTGGTTTACTTCTAAAGGTAAGAGAATGCGGGCTGCTAAACAGAAGAAGAAAAAGAAAGAGGCTGTTAAAACGCCACTCCCCGGCGAACAGTCTACATTAGACGCTTTTTCAAATAACAAACCAATAGAATAGCTATTTTGAAATTAGGAATCTTATTAGAAAGGGAAGTTAAATGAAAACTCTATCTTATTCTGGGAATAAAAATAACTTAGCTATTAAAAATCGCCTAGTCCCGAATAAATTCCACCCCATTTTTTCACATTTTTTGTTAACGATATGTTTTGACGGGGCGATTCAATGAGAATCAGGCTTCCGCTTTGGGATGAACGGGGCGATTGGGAATCCGGAATGTCTTTACCCTTATTTGAACGGGGCGATTA
>VTLG01016143.1_pt1 | contig 99026 bp, 156 predicted proteins | sample 4694571 | NCBI WGS metagenome assembly VTLG01 (sample SAMN12604809, study PRJNA352737) | marine metagenome | biome: ENVO:00000447; feature: ENVO:00000209|ENVO:00000569|ENVO:01000036; material: ENVO:00002151; isolation source: viral sequences binned using virsorter ... | reverse complement strand
ATTTGTCATTCTCTAGGTATGGTAAAGTTATCATACTTCTACCTAACACTAAAGTTATTTCATTTGTAGTTGGTGTGTAATGGTCAAAGATTATATTTTCGTAAGTCTTATATTGGTCTTTAATTGCTTTTATATAATCTTCTTTTGTGTGTTTGGGATTAGGTATTATTATTACTTGACTCTTAATACCAACAGAATTTAAATAACAACAATGTTCATAACTATATCGCAATAAACCATCACCAGGTTTACCTGTACATACTATATTCACTATATTCATTATAACAACAATAAAGCAATTTTTAATACCTCAATTTTATTTTTAGACTGTCTTAATTTCTTTTTATTTTCAGTATCTTTTGAATTTCTAATTTGTTTTATTTCAAACATTGCTAGTTTTAAAGCAAATAAGTGGTCTTCATTTTCCACATCTTCAAAAAGTGCTTTGATAAGTACAGGATAAAATTTTGTATCTAGTTTTCTTTCATCAAATACCAAACCTCGCTTTTTAGCAATTCTCATTACCATATCTTCAAAATCTTTTTTTTCAGTTTTCTTTTTCTGGTATGTATCTTCGTGTAATTTATCCACCGTTATAATAGAAGTCAACTCTTTAAAAAGTACATTGTTTTCTTCAAAAGGTATTATGGTAGGTACAACTTTTGTTCCATCATCACTTCTTGTTAATACTTCTATATTCTGCCTTTCATTATCTATAAAGTAAGCAGAAATTAAATTTTCTTTAGTTATCATAATTTTCCTTTAAGTAATCTAGTAAGTTTGTTTTTGGCACCCAACCCATTTCAGATAATACGCCAATCTGTGCTTTATTATCTTTTCTCTCAAACATTGTTCCCATTCTTTTATCTTTTACATCTATATTTAGATGTGATAAAATATCTATCAATTTATTTGAAACTCCTGTGCCTACATCAATAACTTTTCTTTTTTTAATTTTATTAACTATTAAAAAACCTATTGCTGTTAGTACATCTTCTATATGAATAAAATCTCTACTATGATCTACATTGATATAAGAAACTTCATCTCTTAATATTTTTGGTATTAGCATTTGTTCTCTAGCACCTGGACCATAAACAGTTGTAAATCTCATACCCAAAGCATTATGTGGTGCAATTGTTTCCATATAAAACTTACTCATTGCATATGGATTACGCCAAGGTTCTCTAGCAGTAGATGAACTAGCATATAATATTTTAGGACCGTTTTTGAATTGTTTAAAGACTCTATAAGTTGCAACTACATTGTTTGTCCAATACTCAACAGGATTATCTAAACTATCTCTAACTCCAGATAGACCTGCTAGATGTATAACTAAATCTACATCATAGTCTAAATCACAGGTAATTAAATCATTACCTGTTTTTTTATCTAAACAGATTAAGTTGTATTTGTCTTTTAAGAAAGATTGTAGGTGTTGTCCTATAAAACCTTCAGAACCAGTTAATAATATATTCATAATTTTTCATACTCTAACTTTTATTTATCCTCAAATAATATGTGTTAACTGTTGTTGGAGTTCCATCTGGAAACTCTTGTGCTCTGTAATCGTCTCCACCTACTTCAAAAGTTTTATAATTTCCTGTACCATTTAATCTTGTATCTGACATACCAGAACCTCTTACCTGACCTGCTCCTGAAGCTGCTAAAGTATAACTTATTTGATATCCTTCAGCAGAATCAACTGCAATATTTCTAATCCAACCTTGTAGTAAAGTCTGGAATGTTGCAGGAGCAAATTCTTGTAAATTATTTTGAGCATTAGAATAAAAAGGTACTGTATAAGCAGTATTTGATCCATCAACTTTATGTAAGTAATAACTTGTAATTGTTGTAGATTGGTCTACTGCCTCGGAACCAATTGTATATGTGCCTGAAGCCTGTGCAATAAAATTTTGACTTAATGTTAATTCATTTCCATTAATATTAGTTATAATAGTAGGACTTGTAGCTTTATCTGGAAGAGTTGTATTGTCTGGTTTAAAAATTGTCATACCAACAGTTAAATCTGTTGTGTTATTCATTTCCACTACATTTGAACCATTTGCACCTCCACTAGAATAAGTTTTATCTCTAGTAAATCCTAATCCAGCAGCGTCATCTGTATAAAGACTAGTATCTGTTCTACTATCTACAAAAATTGGTGTTGCGCTAACTAAAGTAGAACCTGCAACACTAGTTGCTGTATTAATATGATATGTTCCACCTTGTTGAGTTGTAGTTGTAGCCGCTGTCAATAAATTAATAGCAGGATGTAAAAATGTATCCTTAACATCAACTAAACTCATTGCTTGAATTTGTCCACTTGCATTATAATATACTGGCCAAGTTGTTCCTGTATCACCTGTTGGACTTACACTTGCTCTTGCTTGTGAAACTTTATCGTAGGTAACAGTTACTACTGATGGTTCTTCTGTTGTTGCCTCATTAGGAAATGCTGAATTGTGCGTTGACATAGCACCTGCCTGCATTCTTGTATCTGAAATTGATCCTAAACTACCACCACTATTAACAACTGATAATGATACACTAGGATTTAAGGAATATTGATAAACGACTTGATCTATAATTTGATTTACTTGTGCTGAAGACATCTCTTTGATGTTTCCACTATCGTTTACTAAAGGTGATCTTATTGCCATAATATATTCTTTCTCATATACTTATATGACCACTAATTATGCGCCAGCAGCATACAATGTTTTAAGAACTCCTCCAGATGAATTTAGTATTTGTAAAGTAACTACTGATTTAAGTTGATCTTGTCCTACAGCGTCATCAGCAATTTTTGATTCATCTATTGAATTATCACCAATTAAATCTACTGTTATCGCACCAGCAGCAAGCATTGAAGTTGAAATTGTACCTGAATCTGCTGTTGTAATTAATGTACCTGTTATATCTGGAATTGTTATTGTATTATCTTGTGTTGGGTCAACAACTGTTACAGTTGTTTCAAAACCATTGTCAGTTGCACCTTCAAATAAAACATCTCCACTAAAAGTTGGTACTGCGTCAAAAGTTAATGCCTTACCTGTAGCAGATGAAGTAAATCTAGGTATACTAGAACTCTCATCAATACTTAATAAACCATTTCCTGTTTCGTATTCACTTGCTCTAAATGTATCTAAGCAAGTAAGTAAATTTGTATCAACTGATTTAATAGTATTACCAACTATTTGAAAAGTTCCAAATGTGTTAGTAGTACCTAAAGCAGTTAAACTATTTGGTATAGTTACATCATTTGGAAAAGAAAATGTAATTGTATCAATAGGAGATACAACCGTTTGAATTTGGTTAGCAGTTCCTAATACAGTTAAAGTATCACCACCACCAACAATCTGTGTAGTTGAAGTATCGTCTGCAACTGTCCACCCAGCAGTTGATGTTGCAATTGAAATTGTTTCATTCATTGCGTCAACTAAAGTAGTTGCACTAATAGCACCAGATAAATTTGCTATATCACCAAAATCTTCAGCACACATTTCGTTAAATGTGCTTCTAAATGTTTCTAGTGTATCGGTTTTGTTTATAAATTTTACTGCCATTTTACTTAATTACTCCAACTAATAATTCCTTTATTTCTCTTAACTCTTTCTTTAGATTATTTATTTCTTTTACAGCACCTCTTATCATATCACTTTGCGTTTCTCTTGCCTGTCTTCTTTGCATATAAATTTGATAATCACTTCTACTAGTATTAATAATAGCATTTGTTGAAGTATCTCTAACTAAACTATCATATCCTTGTACTTTTAATCTACTCATATTATACCGCCAATGCAATCGCCCTCATATCTCTAATTTTTGGTGGATAAGACGATATACTTCCTGTCATAGTTATTTTTAATTGGAAAGTAGTAAAGTCTTTTAAACCACTTACTGAATATTTGTATTCTTTAAATGATATATTATCTTCTGCTGGAGTAACTGTTAAATCTTCCGAACCATCTGTATTAAATGGTGTCCAACCAACTTTATCAATAGTAGTATCATCTTCTGATCCTATAATTCTGTAATACATTTTTACTTTAGAAGTTGATCTTACATTTGAAGTTAATCTAACATCTAAAGAAGTTGAAGCAGTTTCTAATACAATTGATTTAGTACAATAAGTTGCTGATGTAGATGTACCTGTTGAAGCAGTATCGGCAACAAAATCTGGTGTATTACCTGAAGTAGGATTATTCAATCTATTAGTTATTGTAAAAGCACTCATTCTTTGAGTATCTAATACAGGTGACACTTTAGTGTTTTTTGTACTTAAAGTTACGATATTCCAAAATGATTTGGAACCTCCCATTTCATTTGTTTCATTAATTGCACTAGCAACCATTTGAGGAGAATTAAAGTGAATATTGTCATTACTAACAACATTTATTTTATTTGATCCTGCTGTTAAAGCAAATTCTGATTCTGAACCGTGAATTGAACGACCACTTGTAGGTCTAATAGACATATTTAAACTTGTTTCAGGTAAAGTCATAGTTTGTATACCACCCAAATTTAATACATCAAATAATCTATTTTGGGATGCTACTACTAAATCTCCACCAATATCACCAGTTACGGTTGCTGTTCCAGTAGTTGTAATATCATAACTATCTAAAGTTACATTTGAAATACTTGTATATGTTCCATTAATATCGGAGTGAACAATTCCATTATGTGTACCAGCAGGTACTCCTGAAATAGTTACATTATTTGCTGTTCCGTGCATTCCGTGATTTGGATGGTAAACTCTAATTACACCTGAAGTGTTTGTTGTTCGTAATGGATTAAGTTTAAGTGTTCTACTATCTAAATCTTTATTTGTTAAAGTAACTACACCTGAAACATTTTCAAACTCCGCTCTCTTAATTTTAAATTTTAAATCTTCGTTTTGATCTGCTGACCAAGTAACCCCATTCTGTGATTTAAAGAATACACCAGTATAAGGTTGTTGTGATATTGTTCTATTAGAACCTAATGCCGTCTGACCTAATCTAGCAACAAAAACATTATATTCTGTTGTGTTTGCCATTAATACTAAAGCATATTCTGTATTCTCTTGTACATAAACAGGACTATCAAAAGTAAATGTCGTTGCTGAACTTCCATCTGTACTTGTAGTTACACTTACTGGATTTAAACTTTTTTCTGAAAAAGGTAATATTGATTGACCTGGATAACCATTAACTGTATTTCTAACTTGTAAGGTAACTGGAACATTTGCGTCTTTAGTTGAGAAACATATATCTACTGAAGTTAAGAATACTCCACCAGCTTCATCAACCATAAATGTTTGTGCTAATGGATCGTGGTATCCTACTTGTCTAGCAGCACCTCTTGTTGCAGTTGTTTGAGTTATATTTTCTGTTTCGTTAGTTGCTCTAAATTCTACACCCGCTGTTCTTGTAGAGATAATTGTATTTTGTACCGTTTGAATAATACCTCTGGCAATATATTCAGCATTAGCAGCCGTATCTGGCGCTGAAGTTAAATCGTTTGAAGATGAACTAGTTAATCTAAACACTCTTTCACCTGTTCTCCATCTTGGTTTTGTATTATCTTTTGGATCAGGTATTGAGAAAGTACCTGAAACAGCACCATTTGAGTCAGTAACTAAATTTCCTCCCAATGCACCACCTAAAGGAGTTACATATGTGTTTATAGAGTCACTATCAAAATAAGGATAAACTCTTGTATTTGGTTTTAATCTTGTTGCAACAAAATCAACATCTCTACTTCTAATAAATGGAGTGAACGCAATAGATATAACTCTATCACCAACATTTTGCGTAACTGTTTTTGGAACTATTACTTGTCTAATTCCTGTTCGTGTTTTTGTTCCTGTTCTAGTAGTGGATTGGACATCCCTTTGCATTACTCTCCAACCGTGACCACCTCTTTGTTCAAAATTTTCAGTAGTATTAGTTGTTGATGTTCCAGTCCAGTGATTTTGCCATTCGTTCCAAACTGTACCTAATTCTACTGATTGAAGATTTGGATTACCAGAATTTTTAACTAAAGTATCCCAAGTACCATCATCATTAGTAATATGTAAATCTGGCGCTCTTTCAGTTTCTTTCCATTCATCTGTTTGTGGAGTTAAAGCAATAGAACCAATCCAAGTAAATATTCCAAATGGATTAACATTTACAGTTTTACTTGCATAATTTTGGTCTATTAAAGTTTCTTCTGTATAAGGTAAAGTTATTAGATCACCTGTTTTAGCATATTGAGCAGCCGTTCTATCAGACGCCTGAATAGCAGTACCATCATCATCTCTTTCTTCCAAAGCAATAGCGTCTTCATTATAAGTAGGTCTCATTTCACCTTTTGCCATATCCATAGCAACTTTATAATCTACATTTCCTGGATCACCTATATTGTGACCTGTAAAGTTATCTACAACGAAACCATTTTTAAATCTGTCAAAACCATTTGCGTCTTGTATTTGTAAAGTTTGTGCTGAAGATTCTAGTAAAGATAATTGAGTATAGTATTCTGTATTTTCAATTCTCTTTTCTAATCTACCAATATCTCTCATTGTATATCTTCTATTATCAACCATTTCAATACCTACATCTGCTGTATCCAATGTATATGATGGAATAAACAATGTGTATAGGTGCATTGCGTTATCCAAGACACCAGGAATTTCTGGAGTTAATGAACTTGCACCTTTTAATACTCTAAAGTTACCTTCTTTATCTAAAAATATTTTATCAACTCTTTGTAAATAAAATTCAAAATCAGAAGTAATATCTGTTTCAAATTTTACAACATCTACCGTTGAAGCACCTGATCCATCATATGAACGGTCTTGGTTACCTGAATTAATTGTTGAAGCGTCATCTACTCTAGGTCTGAAATCAAAAGAGTCTCTTAACTGATAAACTTTTCCAGTTGTACCAGAAGTAAAACTAGGTATGTCTTCATAATCAACTACACCATCATATGAATCTACATCAAAATAATCACCAGTACCGTGTGAGAAATAATCAAAATTAATGAACAATCTTCCTGTTGGTGTTAATGCACCTGTTTTAAGTATAAGTCTTCCAATGTCATAGAAGTTATCTCTCATTCCTGAATCTAAATCAAATCTATCTGTAATATCTGTATCTGAATTTGTTGCGTCTGTAGCAAAGTCACCTGCCATATAAACATTATTAATTTTATAAACATCTGCTTTACCAATTCCTATTGTACCTGATTCAATTTCTGTTTGAACTGTTTTTTGAACTGTTTGTGCTGTACTTAAAGTTTTAGTTTTAGAACCTGCAACACTTCTATTAACTGTTGCTAAAATTTTTACTTTATGTCCTTGGAAGTTAGCACCAAAATCTATTAATAATGTTTTACCTGTTGGCGAACCACCTAGTGTAAAGATAGGATCACTTTCGTGGTTATTACCACTTAAACTAAATACATCACCAACTGAACCTGATCCACCAGCACCAGTTGACATTATTGATACTGAAAAATCTTTTTCTAATAAAGCAGCAAATGTTTCATTAGTACCTGCGGTTATAGTTACATCACCATTTGATGATAATGTTCCTACAAAATGTCTTCTAACTTTAAAATTTGTATCTGTTATACCAGAATTTATAGTTGTCTTTAATGTCTTAATTGTTTCATAAGGTAGTTGAAATACTGAAACATTTTTTTCTGGTGATCTGATTGCTGATCTTTTTCTTGTTGCAACTGTTTTAGTAGAAGCCGCTGCTCCTGTATTTTCAATTATTAAACTTGTATTTGAAATAATAGCTTCAACAATATGAGTTTCTGTATTACCACTATCATTTGGAAATGTAATTGTATCACCTACTATAAGGTCGTCTGTAAACCAAGTATTGATACCAGTCAAAGTGTTTGAACCTGACCCAACATCTATTGTACCTGAAAGAATTTTATTTACACCATATGTAGAATCTATTGCTGTATCCGATGTATAAGTAGGAGAACCTGCCATACCAAGTTGTTTAACTTGTGGGAAATCATATGAAGTAACTCCTGTAAATCCAAGTCTATTAGATTGAATATCTGCTGTATTAGTAGAAGTACCACCTGTGATTGTTTCTCCTGGAATAAAAGTTCCATTTACATCTGATACAACTACAATTCCGTGTACAGCATTTCCTGAAGATGTATATTGATTTATATTTGTAGCAGTTGTACCATCTGCTCTGTATAATTCAAAATCATTTGTACTTGGATTTCTAACCGTGAATATATCACTTGTTGTTATTAAAACTGTTTGGTCTTGTGCTGATATAGCGTCAAAAGTTATTTGTTGTCCTTCTTTTAATCCGTGAGCAGTTGCAGTACAAACACCTGGACTTGCGATAGAAATAGCAGTTACATTAGCAGCAGTTTGTGTTGATATACTTTCTACTGTACCAGTAGCACTTGAAGTACCACCTGAAACTTTTTCTCCTGTTGTGAATGCTTGACCTGTTGTAATATTAAGATGAGTAAACAAATTAATATCAAATAAGAAATGTTTATATATTGCTTCTCTATCAGAATTTGTAGCAAATAAATTACCACTTGCTGTTCCTGAACTAAATTCCAACCCTTTTGATTTAGCACGACCTATTGTATTAAGACCAGCACCTGTACCTGCATTTTCAACACCACGAGTATTAGTTGCTACTTTATATAAATTAACTCTTTTAAATGCTTCTGTTTCACCAGATACAAAACCTATATCTGGAGTACCATAAACATTAGTTACATTTACATAATTACCTATATCAAATCTTGTATTAAAATTGCTTTCTGTATCAAAATCTCTTGCCTTATCAACATCTATATATTGAGTTGCTAATTTGTCAACTTCAAAACCTTTAACATATGCTTTTCCTGGCGACATACCTACTGCAAGTTTAGTAGCGTCACCTCCATTAAGTGATGTATAAATTCCTCTATTATTTACTGATATTAAATGTTCTCTAATATCAATATCAAAAGGTCTTACAGTATAATCACCTGATTCGTCAAATGTTCTACGAGCAAAAGTATCTTCTAATATAGCATATTCAGTTGTTCTAACTTTACTTTGAATTATACCAGTTTTTAATCTTAACAATTCTACAAAGTTTGCGTCTTCGGTACTTCCAATTGCTTTTTTAGTTAGTGTTAAATCTATTTTAAATCTGTGAGCACCAGGAGCATTAGTGTTTGAAACACCTTGAGCATTATCATTTAAACTATTATCAGTTGTAGGAGTTACAAAAGATTCTGTAACTAATAATCCTACTCTATAACTTGGTGTGTTTGAATATTTGTCTAGTATGATTGTTTGATTTAAAACTGTTACTATAAATCCATTTATGTAATAGCATCCTGCCTGTACTTGAGCAGCACTACCTGTAGCAGTTGTATTAACTATTGCTGTAAGAGCAATTGAATCACTATTTGTTCCTGTGATTGTTTCTCCATCTGTAAAAGAATTTTCATTTTTATTTGTTCCACCTGATTTATTATATTTTACAAATAGAGTATCTGGATCAGTTCCGTCTGTTGCAACTTGATTTACAATTGTTGCTGTAATACCTGAAGTTCCACCTGTTAAAACAGTACCATTTGTAAATTGTGCTAAAGTATTTGTACTATCAATACTTGAAAGTTTAACAGCATAATAATTTAAATCATAACCAATCTCGCCAGGAATAACCATAGCGCCTTTTTCAAAGAAATGGTCTCCCAATTTCTCAATTTGGTTTTGTACTATTGTTTGTGATTGTGTTAACTCTCTTGCCTGAACAGCAAATGCTGGTCTAAACAATACTCTATGAAACTGTTTGCTTTCTGCAAAGTCATCATAGTAAGGTGAGAGATTAAAGTCAGTAGGACTTGGCATTTATTCTCCCTTAAAATTCTATGACCAGTTTAATGTTCTCCGTTTGGTCTGAAGCTCTTTGTATCGGTGTTCTATTTTCAATATAAAGTACATCGCCAGAATCGTGGTCTATTTCGGGAACTGAATATCCTGAAGTAAAAGAAACATTATTAACTGTTCCATTTGATGAAATATCTGGTGTTCCTGTAGGAGAACCGCCACCTTGACCTGTAATAACATTAGCGCCAGAAAAAGAAGTTAAGTTACCATTTGCGTCAACACCTGAATCATTGTGTCTTGTTTGTATGTAATATAAAATTTTGTTTGTTGCGTCCCACTCTACTACTTTACCTACAGCACCTGTTGTTGCTTGATTAATTTCTTCATCTGTTGTAAAAGTTCCTGGTGAAGGTGAGTCTGCAATTTTAATTGCCTTTGTTAATCTTGCTGTGTTAGCAGTTACAGCACTTGCTGATTTTGTTGGATCTCTTAATAAACAAATTTTTCTAAAGTCATTTACAGCAGAAAAGTCACCAGAGTTTGCTGATTCTGTTCCTTCTAAACTTGTATTTAACATTACAAAGAATCCACCTAATTCTTCTACTGCGTTTGCACCGTGTCCACCTTGAGGTGAAATAATTACATCTAATTCAGCACCTGCTAAACTTGTTGCACCAGCGGCAACTATTTGAGCATTACTTATTGTTCCAAAAGTATATCCTGAACCTGGAGTAGTTACTGCAACAGCAGATACTAACCCACCAGCAACAGTTACACTTGCAAGAGCACCTGTGCCATCTCCTCTTATTGGAATACTATTAAATGTTCCTGCGGTTCCACCTGAACCAGCAGATTTAATTTTTATAATATCTATTGAACCATCTACAGCAGCAGATATAACATTTGATTGATCTGCTCCTGGACTAGAGTTTGGAGCAACTGCCATAAAGTCTATTGACAAGAAACTTGATTGTTGAGCAGCAGAAAGTGTGTACATAAATTTCCATTTATATGAATCAGTAGTTGTAATTACTGAAGTTGAAACACCAGTTGGTTCTTGCGTTGAAGCAGCACCATTGTTGTTATCTAAGCATTTGTAAACATTTCTAGCAGTAGTTAATACATAAAAAGTTGCGTCATTTAAAGTTGTAGCACCACTTGTTGCTGTTTGTCTTGTAGTTACCGATCCTGTTAAATATTCGCCGTAATCGTGTCTGTAATAATCATATACAACACCAGATGTCCAGTTTCTTCTAGGAATAACAAAAGATGTGTCTATTGATTGTACTCTTTTAGCAGCAATTAAATCATCATAAGTATAAAATTCTCTACCAACCGTATCACCAGGAGTAATAGGAGCAGCGTCTGTTCCTTCGTAATCTGTTCTAGTATCAGGTCTTGTTGAAGTACCGAAAGGTTGTGGTCTACCAATACCTAGGTAATAAACATTATTTGCTGTTTCAGAAAATGATTCTGAAAATTGTTCAGCATTGTTTAATCTAAATTTATTTGTTATAATTGCTGGCATAATTCTTTAATCTTTCTTATATTTATAATGATTTCTCCTATGAATCTATTTCTATTATTCTAAATGTAGATAGTATGGTTCCACCAAATTTTCTTGCACCTGATTGACCATTAAAGGTAAAAGTACCTGCGGTTGCGATATTTCCACATCTTACTTTATATGTTCTAGCAGTAGTATTTCCAGACACTTCTGAATAGTTTAGGTGCATATTAGTCATCATTGTTGCGTCATCACAAAAATTAGAAGTAAATGCTAATGCGTCTGCGTCTGAATCTTTGAATATTCCTGTACCTGATCTAGTACCTACTGATTGAGAATAAAATACTTGTACATCCATCACTAGCGTACTTGTAGCAGATTTAGGTGTTATTGCTAATGTCATAAATTCACTACCTTCAGAATTTTGAGGAATTGTGTCATCTTCAGGAAATATTGTTGTTCCTGTTTGCATTCCACCAGATTGATAATTAACTTGTTGTAATAGTTTTGGACCTTCTGCAACATTAAATCTACCTTGTGCTGATGAAAATTGTAAAACATTTTTATCTGCAACACCTGAAGTATTAACATCTGTATGGGTTGATACGGAAGAGTTTTCATCTAATATTCTAACCCAACCACTACCTGAAGAATAATAAGGTCTGTTACCTACACTATCGTAAGAATACATACCTACATAAGTTGCAGCCGCTGGTAAAGCACCATATCCAGAAAAGTCAAATCTCATTTTAGAACCTGCACCAACTAAATCTACATTACCTGATCCTGTTAAACTTAATCCTGCGATTGAAGTTTGAGTACCACCTAAAGCAATAGTATCTGATCCTAAAGTGATTGATGAATTATCTAAAGAAGTATTAGGAAGATTTCCCACACTTAAAGTTATTCTATTATTATCAATAGCAGTTGAAAGTCCTGAACCACCAATAATTTCAAAACTATCACCTAATTGAACATCAAAGTTTGTAGATGTATCATCACCTATTGTAATTTTTTTATTAACAAGTTTATCGTTTGTAATTGAACCTGCTAATTGAGTATTTGTAATTGTTCCTGATAATGAACTTGTAGGATAATTTGTTGCGTCTGTTAAATCTAAAGCAGGAGTAGCGTCTGTATCTCCTAGATTTAATGTAAGTCCACCAATTCCTATTGATGAGTTTGTTAAACTAGCATTTGCGATATTTTGTAAAGTGTTTGTTGTTCCATCAATTGTTTTATTTGTTAGTATATCTGTTGATGTTTCGGTTACAATAGAACCATCTGTTTGAAAAGAAACTTTATCTGCTGTTACCGTTGTTGTAATACCAGAACCACCTTCAAAAGTTATAGTATCACCTAAATCTACTGCTGAAGTTCCAGCACCATCACCTGTAATTGTAATAGTTGAATTTGTTAATTTATTATTTGCGATAGTATCTAAAGCACTATTTGGTATATTTGAAAGAGTGTTTGAAGCACCACTAATTGTTTTATTTGTAAATGTATGTGTTGAAACTGTGGTAACATAAGTACCACTTGCTAAAGTTGAACCATCTCCTAAAGCAGTATATACTTCTGTAAAATTATCATTTATCTTTTGAGCGCCTAATCTTAAATTATCGCCTGTTCCATCATTTGCGGTAGACCCTCTAAATATTGTATTTTTTCCCATTTTATTTCTTCTTATATACCTTTATTACTGAACCTGCTTCTGGTGGTTGTTTAAAAACAATTTCATTGTTAATATCTTCATAATCTTTATATTCTTCTTTTACTTGTCCATCAACGGTTACTAATATCTCTTGTTTACTATTTATAATGTTATCTAGCATATTATGGAGTTGTATCATCAAAAGTTAATAATGTTTGTCCAAAGTTTGTAACTGTATTATCAAAGGATTCTTGTGAAACTGCAAAATACACTGGCATTGCAAAATCTGTCTTAATTAACTGACCACCTTCATCTGAAGTCATTAAAAATACACCACTTCTACCATCTAGTGATGTTCTTGTTCCGTGTACTAAAATCTCATTTAATCTTTCAAAAGTTATTTTACTTCCAGGAGAACTTGTACCAAATACTGTATTTGCAAATTTATTTAAAGTTCCAAATTTAGGACCTGCGTATGCGTACCCTTGTTTAACAATTTGTCCATCAATTACTCGTCTTACTCTACTTGTATAATCAATTCCAATTGATGGTCTAGTTAAAGTTAAATCTCTTGTATTTGGTGTAAAGTGTTCTATTGTAGCAGGATCTAAATCTATTGAACCTGGTGTATGTGGATTTGTTCTTAAACTTGTTCCATCATCAACCGTTCCTAATCTTCTACCAAATATTGTACTATACAATATATCTAATACTGCAAATAATGGAGTATCTGAAGCACCTGATACAATACCAGCAACTGGCATTTTAATTTTTAAGTTTAATGTGTTAAGTAAATCAACTTGACCTGTAAAATAAAAACCTGCTGTGTGCATAGTTTGTTTAAATGAATCTCGCCAATCATTAATAGATTGACCTACTTTTAATACATAAGAAAAGTCCTGATAGTATTTACTATCTTGTACTTTCATTGTTTGCTCAGATACATAACCATCTTCATTTAAAAATTTTCCATCTGTATCTGCAACAGAAACAACATCTATTGAAGCACTAGCAATATCTAATCTTCCTACTATTCCTGATCCACCACTTGATGATGTTACTATTTCTAAATTTTCAAAATTTTTTGTTTGATCTTTTACTTTTAATAAACTTCTATCAGAATCCCAACTAGCAAGTGTACCAACAGCAGTTGAAGCTTGTCCTGTGATAATATCGTTAGCATTAAAATTACCTGATACATTGTTTAGTATCATACAATTTCTAAATTTTATTGTAGGAGGTGTTGGAGATTTTTCATAACCCTCTCCTAACTCATTTGTTTTTAATCCAATAACTCTTCCTATTTCAGTACCATATGCTAAAACATTTCCATTTGTACCACCACTTGATGTTATGGACACACTAGGTAAAGATACATAACCACTTCCTTCATTAATTAAAAATATATCTGTTATATCACCTAAATTTGAATTTGTTTCATCTTCTTGTACAATTTTATTTCCAGGGTAAATATCACCTCTTTCAGTTTCAAATTCCAGCACAATATGTTCAGCGTCTGTTCCTGTTTCACCAGTAATACCACCATTGACAACAGAAACAAATCCTTCTGCACCAGAACCATATGTATTTGAATTATCAAAAACTAATTTATCTTTTACTGAATAACCTGATCCTGGATTGTCAACAATAACTTCGGATACACTTCCTGATCCTATATCATCAATAGAAATAGTAGCACCTTGTCCACCACCTGATACTGTTAAGAAATCATTAGTAGCATATAAACTACCATCATTGGTAATTGTTTTTGTTCCAGGTATACCTGTGATAGTTGCTTTTATAAAAAAGTCATCTATATCACTAGCAGTTCCTGAAATTTCTTCACCAATTTGAAATGTGCCTTCTATTGATTCAATGTTAACTATAAATTCTGTAACATATGTTGCACCTATTAGAAAAATTTTTGTTGTTTCAACAATAGCAGTTGCTCCTGAAGTTTTTCCTGTAATTTTTCTACCAATTAAATCTGAAGTATTACCTACTGTACCAATTGCTCTTAAAACTTTTTGTGTATCCCATTGTCCATCTGATACACGCAACATTTGTGTTCTTGGATAAAATGTATCTGATATTTGATTAAATAATATTCTAAAAAATAATTCGTGTCCTGCTTGTGTACCTTTTAATCGGTACATTGATTTAATATTTTTAATTAAATTTCTTTTGTCTAATCCTATTGCTAATTCTTCTGGTATTGTTTTTAAAAACTCATCTCTAAATTTTGTTAAGAAAGTTGAAATAACTTTATCGGGATCTCTAAAGTTTGTAAGTTGTTGAATATTATGTACTGGATTTGGACGATAATTATTAATTACTGCTTTAGCATTAGAATCATTACCTGTTACAACTTCATTTCTAGCAAACTTATCTTGTGCTGTTATGAATATTCTATTATTTGCTATATCTTCAGCAATAACTTTAGCAGTTGCTTTAGAATCATAACCTGTTATTGTTTCACCAACGGTAAATTTACCATAAGATGTATCTTCATAAATTATTTTATCGCCTTGATCTAGTTGTGTTCTTTCTGAAGATATTTTTGAACCATCTAATAATAAATTAGCAGATGTACCTGTTTCATTTTCTAAAATTATACCGTCTGTATTTTGTATGGTTGTAATCTGCAACTCGGCAGATTCCATAAATTGATAATAAGTTTTTAAAAATCGGACAAATTGTGGATGCTCATCAACTACAAAATCTGGTAATTGACTATTAATGAGCGTTGAAATTTTATCATTAAATTTTGCCATTGCATTAGTAACTTGATGTTGTTGTATATCCTACACCTGCCTCGGATGATCCACCTATAAAGGTATCTTCAGAAACATTTATGATTGAATTAGAAACATCTATTTCTAATATTTGATCTCTTACAGGAACTATATCATTTGAACTAGGTGTAACCGTTATCTCAACAACTTTAGAACTTACACCTCTTATATTAGATATTTCAGCAATTGCTATAGAATTAAGAGTTACTTGTCCTGTAGCATAATCAATTGTTCCTTGTGTAGCATTTTCTACGGTTTTAATTCCACTAACAAGATAATAAAGTCTTACATTACCAATTCCATCATCATCTAAAAACATTTCGTTAGCATTACCTGATATTTTAAATCCAGTAGATGATAATATTGGTTCGTGTCCAGAATGTGGATTGTAAACAGCATTTCTAAAATAAACATCATATTTTGTAGATGAGTTTAAAGTAGGTGTAAAAATTTTTCTCATTTTAACGGTTGTAATATTTGATAAGATTGAACTATCAACATCATCAATCAAACCTGTTAGTTTAGAATATCTAAACACTCCATCAAACGCCGTTAAAGTATTTTCATTATAATCTTCTATTGCACTTGTAATTTCTGCCTTTAAAGTATCTGCTGTTTTAGCAGTACCTTTTTTATCATACTTAGCATTAACAACTAGCATAATTGATGTTGTTATAGGGTCAACTATTTCTGGTCTTACTGAAGCAACATTATATGGTTTTAATTTATTTACTATATCTAATTTTGTTGTATCTGTTAATGTTGATCCACTAGGCGCCTTAATAGAAATTTTTACAACTCCGTAAATTGGCGTTTCATCATCTTCTCCACCCCAAGCACTAATTGATTGTGCATTAGGATAAATTGATTTAACCAAAGTTTCATAATCAGTTGTTGTAACTGCTCTATCTTGTGATGTGTATTGTAATGGTGCATTAAATCTAATTGACTCTTTTGATTCTCCCTCAGCACCGCCTTCTGCATTTGATTTTGTAACTATTGATATATCTGTAAATCCACCAACTGAACTTCCTACTTTAAATACTGAAGCGCCGTTTGCCTCTTCCTTATTTGTAATAATATATTCTAATATTACTATATTACCATCTGCTAATTTATTTCCTAAAATACCATCACCAAAATAAACTTCAAATTTACCTGTGTCTGTTTCTTTTAAGAAATATGCTTTTGATGTACTATTTAAACCTTTTAGTCCAGACGCTAATGTGTAAGTTTCAATTGTTGTATCACTTGCTGAAGTTTGAACAGTAACTTTTAAAGATGTTGTATCAGCATTTATGCTAGGGATAGTAAATTTTTGGTCAACATCATTACTATCAACTGTATATCTAAAAGATACTAAAGTACCTTCATAAATCGGCACATTAGAAAATTTGTAAACACCATCAACAGGTGTCATTGTTATATCTTCGTTAGTTATAAATTGGTAAGTTACATTTTCTATTGCTGTAGTAAAAACAGTTCCTTTGTCCATTTGAACCGAAGAACCTGAACCATCATTTAAAGTTATGTCAACACTTGCCATAGGTGCTTTAGGTGATGATGGAGTATAACCCAACATCTTTGCTAATGATACAATATTTTTTCTTATGTCAGCACTATCCAAATACATTTCATTAGTCAACATATTGGCATTGAAACCAAGATAGTGTGTGTTGTATGCTAATGTATCTAATAGAACAGAAAAACCTGATCCCTCAAAATTATAATCTGAAAATTGTGTTTGATCTTGTAAGAACGCTCTTAAATTATCTTTGATTGTATCAAAGTCTAAATCTGCAACTACGAATTTATTACTTGCCATTTTATCTTAATCTTTCTAATATTGTTTCTACGGTTACATCTCCTGCAACACCAACAACATAAAACATAATTTTTAACTGATAACTATTTCTATCAATATCTGGAGTTGCTAAAACTTGTTGTAAATTAATTCTTGGTTCAAAATTATGTAAAACTTCAGCAACCTTTCTTTGTAAATTTAGAGCAGTTAATGGTGTCATTGGTTCAAACAACATTGCTCTAACATCACTTCCTATTTCAGGATGAAAAGGTCTCTCAAAGTGATTTGTGTTAATTAAATTTCTAACACTTCTTTTTACTGCCTCCACATCTGTTAAACTATTAACATCATTGGTAACCGTATTCCGACCAAAATCTAGGTCTATATCTTTATAGAGTCTAGTTGCTCGTTTTGACTTGTTAGGGGTTCCTGCGTCATAGTTTGGCATATCAGGTATATTTATATGCTTTTTCTAACCGCCTGCAAATACATTTCCTGAACCTTTAATCATTTCACCTGCGTCTGTACTATCTCCAATTCTAGCAACTTTTTTACCTACTGCAAATACAGTTGCCGAACCAACATTAACTACTCTAACGTGAGCTGGACAAGGTGGTAATGGAGGTGCTGGGTGTGATACTGTTGGATCAGTAATTCTTGCAACTAATATACTATTTGCAAATACTGTACCTTGACCAGGTGTATCTAATTGTGTAATAGCAGTACAAGCGTGTCCTGTACTTAAATCATCACCTTCTCTACTAACTGCTGGCATTACTTAATTTCTACTTTCCCGCCAGCTGCTTCAATTTCAGATTTGATTTTTTCAGCTTCTGACTTTTCAATAGTTGATTTTATCTCACCAGGAGTTTCTATACTACCTTCAACAAAATTCTTAGCTTCCAATAAACCCATATCTTTAAATCCTCTAACTACCTTAATAACACTAATTTTTTTATCACTTGCAAATCCTGTTAATAGTACATCAACAGTAGCACTTTCTTCTTTTACTTTTGGTGCTGGTTGAGCACCTGCTGTTAATTCACTTAAATTAAGGTTCCAAGCCTTTTCCAATTTCTTGGATAACTCACCTGCTTCAACTACTGTTAATTTTCCTAACTGTTCTACTAAATTATCAATATTACTCATTATTTACTTAACCTCTTTTCCCGACCCAATGGTAATTTTTGCCATTTAGTCATTTCCATACCTTTTTTACTAATCCATTCAACATATACCAATTTTTGTTTTACTTGATTTTGAAAAGACTTAACTGCCTTCTTAAATGAACTTGATTCTATTGTTTTTTCTGTTTTGTCATCTTGTAAAAATTTAAATTTTCTCATTTTGCTCATAATTTCTCCTATTCCAAATCTATCATTGCTAAATCATTTTTTGAATCATAAAAAACTTGGTCTTTCCAAGAATCATCTTCTTTTTCGTGTCGGCAATGAGTACAAACAATGGTTTTTTGTTTTTCCCCATAATTTTTTTCACAATTTTCGCCACAATGGCAAATATAACCGCAATTTTGACAATATTTTTCCATAACAATATTTATCCTTAAAATTTACAACGAATATGAGCATAAATTTCGTCTCCCGACAAATTTTTCGCATATTTTTTTACTGATTCGTCTTGGAAATCAAAAAACACGCATTTTTCAATGTTTTTTGAACAAGAAACGAGAACAAAAAGCGAACAAATCACTAAAAACCTTGATATTATTGATATTTTCATTATTTTTCCCTTGACTTTATTGATTTTTTAGTGTATTATACTCGTATAAGTTGTAAAGGACATTATGAAAAAACTATATGAATATTTAACAATTATTTGTTCTATTTTAGGTACTTTTATGTTAATTGGTGCTGTTGGTGCCATTGACGGAGGTTATAAAGGAATACCAATGAATGATGATTGGTTTTTATGTGGTACATTGTCATTGTTAGGTATTGCTATGTTTATATTAGCATTATACTCTCAAACATTGTATTCTGAAAACAAATAATAATTAAACACTAAAAGAAGTGCCACAACCGCACGAAGAAGTTGCTTTTGGATTATTAAACACAAAAGCACTCTCAAAATCGTCATATCTGTAATCCAATTCCATTCCTATTACATACAATTCAAATTGTTTATCTACTAACAATATTCCATCTACTAAAACATCATCAGGACCCTTTTCATCTTCAAAAGACCAGTCATAATTAAAACCAGCACATCCACCACCTTTAACAGATAGTCTAACAAAGACTTTTCTGTTTTTTTCTGTTAATTCATTAAATCTTTTATGTGCGTTTGCTAATATTGTTATCATTTTTCCTCTTTCTTAAATATAATGGTATATACCATAGAATAATAAAAATAGGTATTGCAACAGCAACCCAAAAGTGTTTATCATTGTTATACCAAATCAACATACCAATAATACTTCCTATATCTATGATACTATGTATAACAATCCACCAACCATAACTAATTTTATCAATAATCTTTTGTCTTATGTTTCTTAAATAGGAACAATAATGCCTTGACATTGCAAAACCATCATTCAAAGCAAATACTAATAAAAACAAATAAAATTTATCCATTATTCTCCAAATCCATCTATTGCTCTTGCGTGAAAAGGATTCTCTTTCTTTTCCTCTTCTTTCAATTCATCATATTGTTTTTTTCTTTTCTTATATTCTTCTTCTGTTAAACTATGCCAACCTATACAAAGTTGTGTGGGTGATCTACCACATTGACAAGCAGACATTTAATCTTTCTTCTTTTTCTTCCAAGGTTTAAGGTCTAATATAATATAAAAGAATATTCCACCACAAAGGCAGATAAACAAAAAACCTAATATTACTTTTAATGCTGTTATCATTAATCTCTAAAGATTCCACCTAATTTCCATACTCCCCATAAAGCAACAAAGACAAATAAAGCACTTAACACTCCACCTTCAAATAAAGCAACTAATGTAACTCCTGCCCACAATACATAGAACACTAAAGATTTCCAATTCATTAAGAACCAAACTAATCCTAATCCAATTACTTTTAAATATTCTTTAATTAACATAACTCATTCCTATAAATTTAATTATTAATAACAATATACAAAATTGTATAAATGTTATATTTGTCATTGCCATAAATCCACCAAACATCACAGCGAAAAACATTATAAAGTTCATCATAACCAAATAAAATTATTATGATAATAACCTAAAACTATTGCTATAATAATAACAAGTAAATAAAACCACAATAAGAGTTTAAAGAGTTCCATTAATCTGAAATTGGATCGTGTGTAATAACAGACATTTGTTCTAACCGTGTTCTAGCATTATCTATGGTTATTTCTTTCCGATCATCCTCTATTTCTTTTGTTGCAAGTTTAGTTTCCCATTTAAGTATAATATTTTGTAAAGATTGAAAGTGTGGATTATTAGTATGTACTAAATCATCCCTAACTTCTTTAATCTCCTCCAACAGTTCTTTAATTTCTTCCATATCATATTACTCCAGTAGTGTGGTAACTAAATGTATTCTATTTTGTTCCATACCATTAAAAAAATTATGATACTTTGTATTATCTGTTATATAACCATTACCATCAGCAGGCATATGAAAGGCAATATCTTCTATCACCATTTTACAACCTTCATTGGTAATCACAGGAATGTGTAATCGTTTTTCTGGATCCCTATGCCACGATAAACAAGTCCGAGGTGGTTTCATTAAGAAACGCATACGACCTATTTTGAATTTTGATTTAATATCATTATAAACTTCTTCAACATAAGTGTCTTTAAACTCTGGACATAATTCGGTATATTTTGATTCATCCACTTTAACCAATCGTTGTTCTTCGTGGTTCGTGGTATCTGGATAAGTCCAATATAAACCTCGTACAATCGGTCCAACTAATGAATTTGGATCACCAGGTATCCGATTAATGCAAATAGCATTAAAGTCTAAATTCCTTTTATCATCTGTACGAAAACCTAAATGATGTTGTGCGTCAAAGAAACACTTGCCTAGTTTCTCTATGTCTATATTAAGATTGACTTTCGTATGATGTTTGCTGATATGTTCTTCAATCATACTACTATTTAGTCATTATAAATAAAAGTAAACTCCGTGAAAAGAAAACGCAAGACTGCAAATTTCGGATATCAACCTAACAATCCCCTTACTATCTACTATAAAAAATACATAGAAAAAGAAGAGCAACCAAAAAAGATAGTTAGAAAACGAAAGTTATTAGTTACATTAAACTAAACGATACCGCCATAGCAATAAAGACGATCAGTAGAAAATAAACCCATATCATAGTTTAACTATTTATCTAAAACCGCTCAGAAAAAATTCCGAGATTTTTTTGATTTTTTTTTCAGAAGTTTCACGGTTGCTCAGGTTCCCTAAGCATTCCTGGAGATTCGACATCACTATGTATAATAAGAGAGTCGCCTATATGTTGTATTATATAAGTGAAATCCGTCTAGGGTTATTTCACTAAAAACTTGCTTGACTTTCCACCATAATATGATAGTATATAACTATTAACATATGAAAGGAAATATGACAAATAAAATAACAACAGTATCACAAGTATTACCAACAGACTTTATAATTGCTGATGAATATACTGTAACTGAACCTGGTCTTTCACCATTTAACAAAGACCAAACTATATCACATAAAGAGTTAATAGAATATTTAAAAGATAATGCTTTAAATACTATTAATGTATTGCCAATGATGTCTGAACCAAAAACACCAGATCATTATAAAGACTATGATGTAATGACTAGTAAGATAAAAAAGATACTAGATAATGCTGAATGTGAAATGTATGAGATGATTGAAAATTACAATGAAAAGTATGAAGAAAATAATGAAGTTTATCCAATTGAAACTGCTGATTTAAGTAATCTGTTTAGTCAGTTATCCGACTACTGCGAAGATCACCAATAGTCCGAAAAAAAATTTCACAATAAAACTGTACAAAGATAAGGCCGCTTCTATGCGGCCTTTTTTTATGGGCCGCCTTTTATCTAATGATTGTTATTGCATTTATAGATTAAATGGCCAGCTCAAATTCCAATGTCGGGCTTCATATGAGCGGTTTCACAGAAAAGTAATTCGGTTGCAGGATTATGGATTTAAATGGACATTGGCACCAATGATGGTTGTATCACCGCTGGTCTTGTGCATAGTGGTGCCTTCTACTATTTTAGTTTCGGAACCTTGTACGGTTAAATTGTAATTACCTCCGACATTCATATTCCAATCAGCACCTACATCAAAGTTGAATTGGCCTGTCTTGGTCACTACATTAAGGTTGCCATCATCTACTTGTATGTTAACATTCGCTTTTGGTCCGACCTGTATATCGTAATGGTTATCTTGTTCACCATCTTTGTTAATGTATATCTTATGGCGGCCGCTTATAGTAATATCGGAGTCGCCTTGGATGTAATGTTTATTATCTTTATTCGTTACGCTGAAATGGCTGCCTGTAACGAGGTCTACCTTATCACCATTCGTTAATATTTCATAACCTGTGCCACTATTATGCCGTTCGTGTATTCTATAATGGCCGATCTTATTGCCATCTTGGTCAATGGTGAATGAATCATCAAACTCTTTTATGTGGCCGCTCTCCGATTCGAATACGTGATTGTAAGGGTAAACGGCATTATAACCTGTGGGGTTATCTTCCGAATGGTATGGATGCGGTAATGGTTGTGACCAATTATCGGTATCGCTGGCCGTGATGTTCGGTTCTATTTCATTAAAGTCCGCTGTGGGTATATCTTTTAATCTCGCTGTTGTTCTTGTTGTGAGTGTGCTATGTTCTAATGCTGGATTGTTAACGGCCAGTCTATTCGTGTCCACTTCTAAATTTTTTGGATAGACGGAGATTTTGTAATCCTTTTTTGTTTCATCATCACTACGCCTGTTAGGGTCATAGAAACCTTTATCAGGATCGCCAAGTTCGGCAGGCTTGCCTGGTAGTGTACCCACCACAACTAATTCCTGCATTAAGTCATCTCTATAATATCCCCACACCCAACTGCCTTCCACTATGAAAGACGGCGAAGTTCCGAGACCAGAGATACCACTAGAGGTAGTCGGCAATGCTACGCTTGCCCACGGCAAGTCTGCGGTTGCTATTGCGCCTTTGTTTGCTGTATGGATGCCTAAACATCTGACTCGCAAACGGCCGAGTTTCTCTGGATCGTGCCTGTCTTCTACGACCCCAACAAACCATTGAAAATAATTTCCGAGAAATGCCATTTATTGTACCGATACTTGTTTTGTTTTAATGACTACGCTATACATCATTTTTTACTATTAGGCGCAAACCTACGCAACGCCCCCTTTACCTTTGTATTATCTAATTTACTTATACTATCCTTGAAACAGGCAGTCGCTAGACTGACTTTATCTTTGATTTCTGTTAATATGTCTAGGTGTCCTTTATAGAATATGCTGTATTGGTTTCGTGTGATTGTATTGTCATATTTCTCCAGAGAGGTATCTATAACTCTCTTAAAAGTCTTCTTTACATATCTTATTGGTTTATTCTGTGTCATTATGTTTGTTCTCATTGTTAATCAGCATTGCCTCTCGTGTGCTGACAGCAGGCCAGCCCTTATGTCAAAAAAATTTCTGACTCTCAGCATTTCTATGCCATTATCCCACCAGTTTCACTATCTGCGGCTTCAGTTAGTGCGTCATCTAATTGGTATTGTAGGTATGTTAGACTATCTAGGTTTTCTCTTGTTGTGAATGTATCTATATTCTCCTCTGGATATGGTACCCTTACGGCGTCCTTAACTATTTCTAAATTCATACTATGGGCATCCAGTGATGTGGTTATCTTGTGGTGTATCTTTCTAACCAAATAACGACCACTCATATATGGATCAATGTCTAATGGATTGTCCATACCAGGTGGTTCATAACTTGGTACTTCAAAACTGCATAAATCACCAACCGATAGTCCTGTAAACCCTTTGCAATCTAATGACAACACCTGTGATCTAAAGGATAGTTTCTGCGACATTGATTGTGGTATGATTCGTTCATCTTCTGGTAATTCATATGTGTTATATACTTTCTTTGTTGTTGATACAAAGTTAACCGTACCTTCTGCGTGGTCTGACATTAATTTACCATCTTTATAGTTCAGTATAGGCAATTGTGATTTGTTATCTATCTTGCCTCCTTTACCATCGTGTTCAGTATGGTGGACATTTTCAAAATTGGTATTGTAATCAAAAGTGGTTTCTGAAAAGAGTTTATTAAATATATCGTGTGTGACCATCTTACTGGCATATACACCATTTGCTAAATTCTTTAATGTGTCATATTGGTCTTTAATTGTAAAAGCATCCACAGTCTGCATTTCTTCTATGACATTTGAGTGCATACCTCCACCTTTTACATTTCTAGGTTTCTGTTGAAACTTGGCAGTTACAGGTCTTGCTACTCCTTCCACTGCTAACATATTCTCTAAACTTCTAAATCTAAAACCAGCGCTGTCTTCGTACATTAGCATACCACTGGAGTTGTACTTCATTGGTTCTGCTTTAGTTGACAACATAGATATTGCCTTGAAAGGTTTTAATCTAGGTATATTAATTTTGTGTATGCCTTTTGATTGTTCTATTATTAAATTCTTTGTACTCTTTAAATCGGTTCTGAATATGTCCGTCACCATTTGGTCTATTGATCCAGTTAATGTTCTGTTCACTCGTGTCATTTCATTATCAAGCATTTCTTTACTGCAAAAATGCAACATATAAATTTGTGACCGTGGAGTAAGACCTAATCTATTTGATATTTTATAAACATACATTGGATGACCAGTGATTGATGAGAAATCATATCCTTTACTGCACCCTGGAGTATATAATTTAAATTCTATGCGTTCATAACCTGTTAGTGGTAAATGTGCTACAATTGCTTGTCCATCTCCTACTACCACATTACCAGATAAACCTGGTCCTTCTAAAGACTCATATAAGTTTATTTCTTGGACTAGTGATTTAATTGAAACTGATTTGGCGTTCTTATTGGAACCATCTGCTGATTGATATGACACTAATGTTATATCATCTAAAAGAAATCTGCCTGCGGAAGTTAATTTATCTGTATCTATTTCGCTGTACATAATTATTCATTCATCAATCTCTCAAATTCTTCCATTATCATTGGTAAGAATCCTGGGTTTAATAATTTTATTCTACTAATTTTATCCTGGTTTCTTTGTTCGTATTCTCTATTTGATACTGCCTCAGCACCTGGTTCATTACTATTGCATTCTATTAAGTGCGAATAATCTATTGAATCTTGTGGTCCACTTGTCTGCGTCTTCTCATAATGGTGTATGCCTTCTGCATTATCATATTTCTCATTTACAAATTCTTCAAATGCTTGGAAGGTCAGCGGCCACTCATAATATCTATCTGTTATTTTGTTTGCAATTAATATTACCCAATGTAATTGAGGACTGCCAAAATGTTTTGTTGCTATATCTTCAGGTCTTTCACCACTTTTTACAAAGTATTCTGAATATAAACTTGCTTCGTCTGTTATCTTATCTCTAATTTTAACTCGTCTGAATAAATCAGTTACAAGTTTGTAATTCTTTGTGCCTGGTTGTATGTACTGTCCTCTAGGAAATCTTTCAAAATACATATTAGTATCCTTTTGCTACAGTTTCTTTTGTCATAATTTCTATTTCACCAAATCCTAAATTCATTGTTATTAGTGTTGGTGGAGCACCTCTTTCATCTGGTATTAATGTTGATACAACATTTTCAGGTGCATAATTAATTTCGCAAGTCTTTAAAACACAACGACTTATTCTAGGCAGGTATGTGTTCTCATTGTCCCTATACATATATGTTATTTGAAATTCTGATGGTACATTAAAATAACCATTGGCGTCATTTTGATGTTCAGGTAGCATATGAAATCTAAACAGATTTAATATTTTGTGAACACTATCTTTTTCTTTCTCGTTCTTTGGTGCAAATGTAAATGGGAAAGCAAATTCTCTAAATGGTACAGATTTAAATACAGATTCTAAATGTGGGTTCTTTGCCTGACCTTTAAACTTATCATATACTGCTCTTGCGTTCTCAAAACCAGGTATAAGACTCACTACACCAAATCCTGCTGATTTGGAAAGTTCCGTAATAGCACCACTCGTACCTTTAGCAAGTGATTTCATTCTATCTGCAATACCTGTTTCATTAGCAACACCAGCAAGACCTTGTGCCACATCACCTGCAAGTCCTGTTTCCAATGCTTCATAATCAGTAGCATAATTATATTTCATACCTTCAGGTGGCATATACAATATAATAGTATCTGAAATATAAGTGTGATTTGATTCTGCATATCTAAACAAACCAGAAGTCTGTCCTCTTACTTTATTTGTTTGAGTTATGCCTCTGCTTTTAATTCTTTTTATTCTCTTATTAAATGTACCTTTTCTTGCTGACCCTAGTCTAAACTTTTCACCAACATAGTTTTTTGAATCATCCGTTAATCTTCCATTGTCAAAGGTACTTGATTTATATTTGGAGTGCTTGTCTGTAAGAATATCAAACATTACATAATGACCATCACCTAAATTTGCTGTTTCTTGTGGATAGCATACCGTACCATACGAATATGGATTTTCTGCCATATGTGCCGTAGGGGACATATTACCTATTTCTAGTGGTGATTTGCTGAGTAATTTAGCAGCAACTTTCTTTGTTTGTCCAGCGTCTGCAAAGGAAGACATTAACTTATTAGTGATTGCTCCAGCAACCATATTGCCTATTCTACCTTTGATTACATTTGCTACTTTGTTTGTCCAACCCATATTATTATCCTGACTAAATATTGTTATTACTATTTATATGATATGAGCAAGTCTTTTAAAGGAATATATAAACCGACCAATCCAAAAAAATATGTCGGCAATTACAATAACATAGTCTATCGTTCATTATTAGAGCGTAGGTTTATGGTTTATTGCGACACTAATCCTGGTATAATAAATTGGGCAAGTGAAGAATTACCTATTAGATATTATAACCCCATTGATAAGAAATACCATAGATACTTTCCAGACTTCATTATCAAAACTATTAAAAATAAAAAGATGTTGATTGAGATTAAACCTTCTCGTCAATTAGATAGACCTAAACCTCCTAAACGAAAAACTAAATCCTATATGCGTGAGTCTTTTGAGTTCATTAAGAATAAAGCAAAATGGTCAGCAGCAACCAAATATGCTGAAGATAATGGTGCTGTGTTTAAGATAATTACTGAAAAGGATTTAGGTATTAAATTTTAAATCCAAGTGCTATCGCTGTTGTTGTTTCTTATATACTTAAATGAAGTATCAGGTTCGTGGTCTATGAAACCTGTTGTTGTGGATCCTGAATTATTTGATTGTTGAACATTTGAATTGTTATTTACTTGAATAACACTTTTGTGTAATTCTTTCATATGTTCTGCTTCTAATTCTTTTAATACCTTTGGTGTTGCACCATCTATTTCTGATACTGCACCTGTAACTTCTTTTTTCCTCTGGAAGAATTTTTTACCTCCACCTCGTGACCGTTGAGTTGATATGTGTTTTTCTGACATATCTTGGTCTGATTCTAGTGGTACTATATCTGCCTTTTTAGTTTCAAATCTTCTTGCTCTGCCCTTTGGTTTTATTTTTGTTTTACCAAAATCTTGTTTGGACTCCCACTCATTATACAATTTAGTACCTTCTTCTTCACCGTGTTTCTTAATGTAGAGGTCTTTTAATTCTCCAGCTGATTCACTTGCTTTATCATCAATTGTTTTCTCAACCTCATCATCATCAGCAAGTCCGAGTTTCTTACCTAACCAAGAGTTCCTAAACCAATCACCAATCTTTTTAAAGAAACCTGTTATTGCATCCCATACCTTTTGTATTGGTTCTATTAGAAATCCAATCTTCTCTATAACAAATTGAATGGCAGCGACAATCGCCAATATCTTCAATGCAATTAATATTCTAAAAGTTCTAAACATAGTACCTATATTTTTAAACACTCTTGCTATTGTCTGCATTGGTTTACCAAGAAAACCTTTAAACTGTTTACCTATAATCTTACCTATATTTTTAACTCCACCAAATACTTCAGAAATAGTATCAGGTATAATCATAAATGCTTCTTTTAATTCAGCAATTTTACCAAACCCTGGTTGATCTCCTAATGAACCACCTGTTCCTGCTGTTTTTAAAGGATCAATTTTCTCTTGGTCTTCTGCTTGTTTTTGTTTTAATTTAACAATTCTTTCTTCGTTTTCTTCAATTTTTTTCTGTCGTGCTTCTCTATTACCTAATAACTTATTAGTTTTTTCATCTTCAGGTTTCTGTAAATCTGCCTTTAATTTTTCTCTTTTTTCTTCTCCAAATTTTATTAGGTCTGCTCTTTTATCTGTTTGATCTTCTATTGCTTTTGCTTCTTTTTCTGTTAATATTTTAATCTGATTTGTCTTCTGATCTAGTTCTACTTTCCAACCTTTTTCTCTTAATTTTTGTAACTTCTCTTGGTTGTTTTCCTGAGTGGTTCTAAACTTATCAACCGTAGCACCTAATTTCTTATTATATTCTCCTAAATTAATACCTAATTTATCTACCAACTTAACTAATTTATTCATATGAACAGCAAACTTATCAATAGGACCACTTTCAATTTCTCTAGTTAAATCAGAAATCATTTTAGGCACACTACCTACAACTGTTTGTGTAGCAGTTTTCAAACCTTCTGTTGAAGATTTAATAATTACTTTTGCTAACTTTGTTATTTCTGCTTTAACATTTTCTCCACCAGTCTGTGCTGTGGTATTTAATGGTGCTATATCTGATATGGATGCCATTTTTATTTTTTACCTTTTGGTAGTTTTGTTCCTGGTTTGCCTACATATAATCCAAAGAAGGCAGCGCCAGCACCAACGATAGTTGATATGTACATTGCTTGCGAATTGGTTGGGTCAGGTAATTGCATAAACCAGGTTACTGATTTATAAAAAGCATAAATGTATGCCAACATTACCATTCTAGGTATAACTCTAAACTTGTCTAATAGACCTGCTGTTTTATTATACCAAGTAGGTGCGTCTTCACCTGTATCAGGTACTAAATCTTTTTTATCCAACTCGTATTCTTCGGTTGTCTTTTTTACTTTTATTAGTTCGCTCATTGTATCCTTGCCTTTGCGTTCTCTTGTCTTTTTCTCTCGTTTTCTTCTTTAATATGATTTATCAATAACGAAACATACACATCCCTTTCCCACGGTATCATTGCCTCAATTTCTGTTAGTGAATACTTATGGTGTTGCATAAGACTAAAATTTACTTCGTATATCGCCTCTAGGCTATTGTGGGAGAGGCCAATCCGAAAAAATCTTGTAACCCGCTGAAGGTGATCTCACTCTCAACTCCTGTCTTCGGGTTCTTCACTTTTGTTTTGTGTCTTAACCTAGGCATAGACTCAAAGAATGCTGTTAAATTAGTAAAATTACTTTGTGATAAATTCTCAAAGAAACTTTGCAATTCTTCTGTTGTTGATTCTTTAGTAGGATAATTCTTTTCTCCTTCGTAAATATAATCAACACAACCTATAATCAATTTCATAACATCATCATATTTAAGTGCTTTAATATTTGCTGTATTATATAGCACTTTCATATTAGGATATTTCATAACAACACCTAGTTTTCTTTTTTCATCTAAAACTACATCATTGGTGTGCTTGTCATCTACTTGCACCTCAACTTTTGATATGTCAACCTCCACATCACCATAGGTTGTCTTATCGTCTGGACATATAATTTTAAACTTCGCAATTTCTCCTACTGATTTTGCCCTAACTTGTAGGAAAATATATTCTACATCAAATGTAGGCAATTGCTCTACATCTATTTTGTTAAATGTAACTGACTTCAAAATTTCTTTTGTTGCCGTTTGCATTTCGTTTTCTTCACCTGATTCAAGTGCCATAAACAATATTTTTTCTTCTTTAACAAGAAAAGGTCTGTATTGTACCTTCACATCACTTGATGGTAATGTCAATTCATATCTTGGTGTTTCTACAATTGGTAACGCCATAATAACTCCTTATTATTATATATTTAGGGGTGGTATTCTGAATGGTGGGAATACTCTTCCACCAGTTATTTTACCTAGAGGTACTCGTCTTCTTAAATCGTTAAGTACATCCCTACCTGCCCTTCTTAATTCAGGTGGTAGTTTATTAATTAAACCACCAAATAGTCCTTTTTTGTTTTTAATCTCTGGCACCTTAAAGGTAGGACTGCCTAATTCTATATTACCTTGTCTATCTATAAAGTAATTTATCCAATTTCTAAATTGGAAAGTTACGGCAACAGTTTGTACCGTATTTGTATCCTGTGCATAATCTACTGCCCCTATTGTTGATGGAAAAACATCTATTAATTGTACACCGTAAGTTACATCATCACGCTCTTGTCTGCTTGCAAATTGTCCTAATTGAAATATGTTTAAGTTTGAAACATAGTTATCATAGTAATTTACATTGTAAGATGATTTTGTATTGATTGCTGCCTGTTGCCACAATTCAAAATAACTTCTTTCTCTCATAAATTTATCCAAATAAAATGTTGCTTCAATTTCTGCTGTTTTAAAATCATAAACTATTTTTCTTGCTGGTGCATTACCGTGTCTGACTTCTTTACTAACTATTTCTCTATCTGGCATACTAATTGCTGAACAAAATGCTCTAACTCGTCTGCCATTTGCATTTTGAACAGATTGTAAATCTCCAGCAGATGGAAAGTGTTGCTTCTCATCCATTGCTGCTGATGTATTGGCAGGAATATTTGTATCTCCAGTAATAGGAGAGTTCGCTAAACCTTTAGGTAAATGAAACTCAGCATAGTATCTTGCCTTTCTAGCAAAACCTTCTGCCTCATTCACATATGCTTGAAAACGACCTAATGTACTTTCAGGATTACCACCTTGTGTTCTTTTTAATCTCTTATCACCAGTTATATTGTCTAGTGATCTATCTCGTGGAATTCCAATACGGATATCGTGTCCGAATATTCTTTTTCCGCCTCTTAATATTGCCATTAGTATGGTCTCCCTTTTACAAATCTTGCCACTGGTAAATAAACTGATAACGCTGCCTCATCATATTCAACTCTTAAAAAACTAGACCTGACGTGATTCCACAAATATTTCTTTATTGTATTTTTAACCAATGGTATTCCTTTTACTCTATCATAACTGACATCAAATCTATTTTGTCTTGTTATTTCTCCACCTCTTATGGAAAATCTTTGTAATCTTTCTAACAAAGTAAATCTCATAGCAGGTCTTAAATAATGAAAATTAATGCCTACAAATCCACCTGGTATTCTATCAATAGGTAATGCAAGTGGAAATCTATCATAATATGGTAATGTCTTTTTATATTTAGGGTCATAAAAGAACATATTTAAACGACCTATACTTGGTCTTCCATTCAGTTTACCAGACCTCATAAGTCTTGTAGCAGATGTTCTATCCGCTATTGAGGCAACAGCATTTCTATACCAGGAGGCAGTTTTTCTTATGCCACCTGCCTTATCTACTAATGGGTCTAATATACTAGGCATACGCTATATTTATAATGGAATTGGTAATTTGGCATAAAAAAAGGGCGCCATAGTTGCCTATGGCACCCTTAAAGTATCTAACCAAGAGAGAGAGTATTACTCGCTTTCGGCTAATTTACTAAAGTATGACATTGTATCGTCATCATCACTAGCGATTGGCGAGTTTTTGATACTTTTTGCTGAACCATTGGTTGCAGGCGGGAGGTCGGCAACGGCAACAGTTTCAGTTTTTCTAGCACCCGATAACACCCTATGAAGTTTCTCTTTGAGTTCCTCATAAGTTTTAAAATTATCTGCCGCTAAAAATGGTTTTAAAGCGTGTTGAGCAGACCAAATTGTTTTAATCTTCTCATCATTATCAGCAAGTGCTGACACACCTTCAAATTCGGACTTATCATAGTTCCAGTAACCATCAACTTTTCTAATTTTTAGTTTAAAGTTTGCACCTTTCCAAAAATCAAATGGGTTGATTGCTGCTTCGTCTTCAAAAGCAGGTTGCATTGCTTCAGTAATCTTATCAAATATTTTTTTACCAAATCTGTATAAGAAAACTTTGCCTTCGTGTTCTGGATGTTTTGGATCCGTTATTACTAGAATATTTGAGTAGTAAGATAATTTTCTTTTTCTCTTTCTAGCAATTTCCTTATCACTATCAACACCTGTATTCCAAAGTCTTGTGTTTTCTTCTGACACAGGATCCTTATGGTTCAATGTTGTTAATGAGTTCTCAATATACCAACCACCAGGTCCTTGGAAAGCGTGAGACCATACTCTTTGCCAAGGCAAGTCTTCGCCTGACACAGCAGGTAAAAATCTGATAACGGCATAACCGTTTCCAGTTTTATCTAACTCTGGTTTCCAAAATCTGTCGTCTTGGTATTTGTTTTTGTTTGATTGATCCTCAGGTTTGAGGTTCGTTTCTAGTGCCTTTGTTAATTTATCAAAGTTACTAGATGAAGATTTTAATGTTTCAAAATCCATATTCGTATTCTCCTTATTATATTTTTATATTCGTTGTATTTGTGTTACCTATTTAATCGGTATCATTATTATTTATACGAGATTTTTTCCACTTTTCATAATCATTTCGCCATTCCTTTGCTGACTTGCAAGGGTTGGGTAGAGATTTATTGATAAGATGTTCTCTTATTCTTTTACAAGTGGATTCAGTCCAGTCTAATAATTTATATACAAATCCGTCTAACATATTATTACTAATATATCACCTTTTGAGCATTTTGTCAAGCGTAATATAATCTATGTAATTGATATTCTTCTCTCTTGCCCAATCGTCTGGTATTGTACTAATAGGGTCTTTACCTTCATCAGCGTGTGGATTTACCTTGTAGAAAGTGATGTATTGATTTTCTCTAATAAGTTCTAACCATTGTCTTATCCAATTGATACTAGGTGTCTTATGTGCCTCTTTTAAACCATAATGTTTGGTGTCTTTGTAGTAATTGTTTAAATTGTTATTTAAACTCTCTAAATCGTGTCCTATCAAAAATACTTCTTCAGGTTTAGTATCTAATACTGCAAAGTAACCTGAAGTAGGACCTGCTGCCCAACCTCTATCTCTATTGTCACCTTCTTTGGATTTCATATGGTCATTTACTGCTCTGACCTTATCACCTTCTTTAACCCAACTTACATTGATAGATGTATGATTAACTTTTTTCTTTTCTCTATTTTTATTCTTTTTTAATATCTCTACTACACCTGCTAAATTAGAACCGTGCATTACAAACTCTTTTGAATCACCTCGTTCATTGGAGGTAATTACATTTTCTTTTTTAATTAAATCGTAATCCTGGTCTGAATAATTTTGTCCTGCATATAATAATTGTTCATACATTTCTCCAGGCATTTTATTCCAATCTCTAAACACACATTGATTATTTTGTGCATAACCTGAATTATATACTTCGTGCATTATACCCATATCAACTGCTGTGATTACATCTGGAGTAAAATCTCTATATAAGGCATTGCACCCATATATTTTACCGTGTGGTCTTAATTTTTCTAAATCAAATCCTTTTCTACTCTCACCATTACCAATTACAAATACTCTTTTCATTTACTTTCCAAATAATAATAATTACATCCTTGACCGTGCATCCCATAAGCAGGATCATATTTTCTATGTTCAACATTAAAATAATTTTTAATGTGATTACTAAATTCAGACTCATTATAACCAAATACAGGCATAGTTCCGTCTTCATTTATAGTAAAAATGGGATTAGGTGTATTGTCATCCTTATTGAAAACTCTAATAAACATTTCACTTGAAGGTTTTAATATTCTATGATACTCTTTTATAATTAATGTACCATCTTCTGGATGGTTCACGTGGAAAGCACCAGCGTCAATAAGAAAATCAAAACTATTGTCTTCAATCTCATCTAATTTTCTTATATCTCCAACAAAAAATTTTCCTTTTGGTAAACGCTTTTGAGTTCTTTCTATCACCGTTGGTGAAAAATCTACACCTGTTACCTTGAAACCTTCATTTATAAGATATTCAGAATTTCTACCATCAGCACATCCACAATCCAAAACCTTTAGATTTTTTTCAAAATTATACCACTTTATAAAATCAACAATGTGGTCATCTTGTGGTTTTTTTATATCTCTTTTATAATCCCAAGGTCCACCACTAGGGTGTTGTTTAAAAAATGTATCCCATTCTTTAACTAAACTATTCATCTTTTTATTACAACAATGTCCATCGGGTCTCTATAATTTTGTTTTTCTTTATTATATTGTTCCTCACTTAAATAATGTACACCTTTTTTTCTTCCACCTTTGTTCCTGTGTATTCTTCTAGGACTTCTATTAGTTCTCATATTCTTTTTACTTGTCATTCAAAATCTTTTCCATTGCCTCTATTATCTCTGGTATGGTCCAAGTGCCATTTATTTTTTTATCTAGTTCACCATCCATACTTTTTCCAAAACTCCCTTACTCTAGCATAACTCCTAGTAAATGTATTTGTTAATAATATGTTATTAAATCTTTCTTCTTTTACATAGTTTGGATCTTCTAGTGAATCAATCATTTCAAAATCAGGTTCTTCTTTAGGTACTAAAACAAATTGTGCAATAGGTGTTCCTTCTTTTAATGTGTGTTCAACATTATCATCTACACAATGCCACCACATAGGTACGGTACCAACAGCAGCAAGTCCTAAATGAGGATCAAGTACACCTGCCATAGTTGTAAACATATTTTCATCTAACAAATAAGGGTGCATTTGAATCATTTTATAACCTTTAGGTATTCTTGCCTTCCAAGGTAAATTAATTTTTATAATCCTTTTCATTGTATCTTTCGGCCAATTATCAAAGAAAGGATATAGTGAGTGCGTTAAATGTTTTGATATAATAGGTGGTCCTTTTGATTGAAATGGTGTAATAAAAGTTAAATCTTCACCATTACCTATTGTTTTAATTTTTATATCTTGGTGCAATCTCATTATCCAACCTGTGTTGTGCCACATTTGAATTGCTGGACATTTTGCTGTGTGTCTATTATCATCTGGAGCAAAATGTTCAAACCCTGGTGGGTTATCGTGCATTTCATATTCTCTCCTATGATCCCTTGAAAGTGTTCCATTCTCTTTCATATCTCTAACTGCTTTTATTTGCCAAGAGTGTTTATATTCGGACGCTCTAATAATAGGCATAGTTTTTTCTACACCAGATAATGTACAAATAAATTCCACTTTAGGTTTTTCATTGTGCATTGTATATGGATTTACTATATTGTGATCGTACTCTATCATTTTTTCACCTCATAAAAAGTATATTTAATTGTTAATTCTTCCCACGCTTTTATATCTCGTAAAGTAAATAATGTATACCTATAACTAATATCTGGAGATTTCAAATCTCCATAATCAACAGACACCGTTTCTTTAACTTTTATACAATTAGGTTCATCACTATGATTGATAAAACCTCCTAATGGAGTTCTTATAATTTCTCCATCAATAACTATATGACTTAATCCTAAATCAATATTGCCTTCAATAAACTTATTTGTAAATAGTCCTTGACCTTGTATAGGTGATTTTTGAATTATTAATCCGTCTGGTAATGGTTTAAACATTTACTATTATCTCTTTCATTATTAATTTACATTCTGTCATATTATAATTTATAAATGGTTTCAATTTGGTAATCGTATGTGCGATTTTAGGCCACACAACCCTTTCTTTAATTTGTTTATTCCAATTTTTGATAAACGATAAAACTTGGTCAAGCACAATGATGGTTTGGAAAGACGCTCTCCTTTGAATAAGTAAACGCAAAAGTCGTGGATGTTGTCCGCTATCGCACCGAAAACCATCATCAAAAGAAATACGCTTGCTGCTAAAATCATTAACAAGGTTAACAATATCGTTTCTAAAATGGTATATAAAGTTGTCTTTAACTCTTTTATATTTAAAATATGTTTCTCTTCCATCATTTTGTAATAAATTTCCTATCCATTTCTTATCACTCTCACAAAAATTAGCAACAAAGAAATCAAGTATTTCATCTTTATTGTATTTAGTGCTGAGTTTATGAAAGAAATATCTGTCATTTCTCTTTGTAAATGTTTCAAGTTTACAATTTACCTTTCCATCATAGTCAAAATAATTATAATTGGAAGTAAAATGTAATTTAACTGCCAAATATACTTTGAATACATCAAAACCTCCATACATTAATGCCAACCGTCCGTATTCACTGGATATTCAGCATCCTTATCTAAATACTTATCATACCACAAACTACCTATTGCTATAAAAATACCAAATCCTATAATACCCCATAGACCTTTGTCTGGTTCTACAAATAATAAATGATTTAATACTTCAACACCATTCATACCTTCTAATGGATTTACTTTCTCAGCATTTTGCAAGAGTTTATCAAAAAATTCATCCATTGCTTTTAGTTCATTAGACATCTTAACTCCTCTAATAGTTTCATTAGTTTGTGTTTCATTATATCCTTATTACTTAATTTGGGAATTGATTTTAAGAATTTAGGATATTCTTTATTTAATTGTTTGTTTATTTCTTTTAGACGACTCATACAGGTAATGTTCCACCTTTTTTCTCTTTCAACATCTTTAAGTTGATTGCTTCTGCTTTGATTTTTTCTTTTAATGATTTGTTGACCATAGAATTGATAGTGCCAACATCTATATCGTTTAATTTACAGTAGTCTATTACAGCATCCATATAAGGCATTCTCTTTTCTTTAACCATTGCCTCAATCTTTAAACTAAATTCTTTACTGTTCATAATTATACTATAACATATTTTATTAAGCAAGTCAAGGGTGTCGTGTGGTTACTCACGCTAGCTTTCACCACACTTCGGCGCCCACCTAACAGCAGTTAGGTATTCTCTAATTCAATGCCTGTTTCTGTTGCGAGGTACAGGCGAACCCCAAGCAGTTATTATGCTGCTAGTGCGTAACTTTCGTTAGCATTTATAGTTTGACATTACGGTGTCAGCGATTTAACTCCAGTAAATTTTAGTAGCAGTCGAATCTAACTCACCCCCTTAAAGCACACTATAATGTGTTTTGAATTGGTGGAGGTGGAGGGAATCGCACCCTCGTCCTCACTAGTTATTATTTTACCTTCAACATTAAATTCATTAATTCTTATTCATCAAATTTTGGTTCAAAGTTAAATCAAAAGTTCTAAACAATATACAAGTTTGTCCTGGAGTATCAGGTGTCTGTACTGAAGCAAATGTTTCTCCTTTGTCATTCATCCAATACATAATCATATAAACAATCTCACCATCTGGTTTGCCACCTTTTCTGCCATAACTGACATTAAGTGGCATAAAATTTTTATCGTTTGCCCACCTTTTAATTTCTTCAGAAGTTGAACAGACAGCAGGTAATTGTTCCCACCAAAAATTGTACTGTTTTGTTTCTGTAGCATAAACAATGCTAGTTAAAAGTATTGTTATAATGAGTATTAGTGTTTTCATACTTGTCCTTATTAGGTCGCAAGTATAAATTTAATTCACATTATTATTTTAGGTCGTACTTTTGACTTTATCTTTGTTAAGTTCTTCGTAATATTTATAAAAATCTTCTATCGCTTTGCCCAAAGATTCTTCATAATCTTTTCTATTTTTTTTATAACAAGCAACAGAACCATCTTCACCTGCAAGTAATATGACAATTTGTTCTATGGGTTTTTTGAATATCTCCTCATACATAATTGCATAGGCAGTACATTGAAGGAAGTAGTTATCTATCCAACTTTCTTGTCGTTCTTTGTTTGCTGTTTTGAAATCTATTACGGATAATTTACCATTATATTCGGCAACACAATCTACTTGACCTGCAATGGTCAATTTGTGTGAATACATTATTGTTTCTAGTAAATGAATATTATTGATTTGATCTACATAAGGTTTTAATAATTTAAATAGACCTAATGGCAATACACTTCTCTCACTAGGTGTTTCACTTTTAAGATACTGTTCTATTAATGTATGAGTCGCTTTACCTCGTCTGGCCGCTCTACCCATTTCCCAATTAGCAGCGCCTTCACCTACTGACTCTCGCCACTTAATTAGTCCTTCTTTTTTTCTGATATTTAATACAGTTGTGATAGACGGATAGTTCTTGCCATCAATTTCGTAAAATCTATGACCGTCTATTCGTCTACCTTTTGTATCTGGTAATAAGTCTTTATTAACTTCTATAAATTTAAATTTACTCATAATATACTAATATAACATTATATTGGCAATAAGTCAAGCGTCAAATAGACCTATGGAGCATATAATGATCCGTAAGTTTCTTACGCTCTTCTAATCTTTCATTATTAAGAGTATCACACTCTCAACTAGGGTCGTATGGTTCGTATATAGTCTTACCATCACTATTTCGGTATGCTCTCAATATTTGTTTTCTATTGTCTTCAGCATTCTTATATGAACAATGGATCCAACCACTATTAGGTTCGTCCGTGTTATGGTATTCCAGTATTAACTGGTCAAAATCTAAATGATCTATAATATACTTCGCTAAGTCTGCATTAGGAACGGAAAATATTTCAAAATCCGCCGCCTGTCCTTTGGCGTGCTGTGATTTTAAACTTGATCCTATCTTAACACATAACTCTGGTGACCTGTACCCACTTGATACTGATACTACTTTGTCATAATGATCTCTAACTGGTTGTAGTATATTCTCGCATAGTTTTTTCAAATTATCCTGGTGATCTTCACTAGGATTATTGGTCAAACCGTGCCTTTCGGCGGTCTGACTTTTGGTCATTTCTTTAAGCGAAAAATTTTTGCTTAGTTGCATTTAATTTATCCTTTGCTTGTAGTTTTAATTTCTTCAAGGTTCTTAATTCTGCCCAACTCTTTGGACCTCTATCTTTTTTTCTAATTGTAATTGCTTCATTGACATCTTTCTTTAGTTCTTTATGCTTCGCTTTAAGCGACATAAATTACCCCCTTGTAAGTTTTAATATCTTTTCAATTTGTGCCTTTATAATTGGACCTCTATTCGGCCAATGTATATATGGTTCATCTGATTTAGATAGATTGTATAAAAACGGCAATACAATCTTTTCAATATCTTTAAATCTTGCTTTTACATCTTCATCTGATATTTCTTTTGTAATGGTATCTTTTTCAGCGACTATCTGCATAATCTCATTCATCATTGATTTAATATCACCGACATCTGATTTAACTTTAGATAATTCTATGTTTGTTCCTTCTACTACTTTAGGATCAATACTTGGTTTGTCTGATGGTTTAGATGATACTGGAGTAAAACCCCAATCTTCCGAAGTATCAAACTCTCGCATATAATCTGGTATATCTTTTGCCATTACTTTTTCCTTCTGCTCGCAATTCTTCTTTTGTTTTTTGCTACTGCTTGTTGTGTTTTAATTTGTTTGATTGATTTCTTGCCATATCTTTCGGCAAGTGGACTTGTAGGATGTGCTTCTGCAATCCTAGATAGATTATCTTTCCAACCTGAATCAGTTTTGATACCTCCTGTACCACTAACTATATTTATTGGTTGCAATACCTGTGAAATATGTTTATTCTTACGCAAATATGATTCCATTTCTGATATAGTCATCATATCGTCATATTCTTTCTTGGTTTTTTTATTGTAAAATGTATAAGTTGGCACTATGCAAGTATCCAAATAAGTACGATTACTACTAATACCCAATTTGGTACTGAGCTTTTAATAAACCATTCTTTTACTTTTTTTGTGTCTATTGGTTCTATCATTTTAATTCCACCTTTCTGCCAAATTTAAATGTCTTTTAATGTTTCAATAATTTCTTTATTATCTGCAATAACTTTTAATTCTTTAACAACTGTTTCAACTGAATCCATATGTGTTGCAACACCAACTGGATTATTTAAAAATACATCCAAGTTTGCTTTTGATTTTGCAATATTACCTTCAGCGTTTTTTCTTACTGCGTCTATTATTACTTGTTTCATTTTTTACTCCTTCTTCAATTGAGGAATCTTGCCCTTCAATATTCTACCGTAATTCGGCCAACCAAATTTATCAGGAGACTCATCTGTATATCTCCAACGAATAACTCCTGTATCAGGATTTCTTTCGTATATTTTTCCTCGTTCTTGTTTCTTTTTTCTTTTTAAAGATTTCATCATAATTCTTTTTGTACTGGTCAGTAGGTATTCTACTTTTGCCATCCCATTTAGGTTTTACTCCAGTGTTTCCAACTCCGCTGTACTGCACCATATTTTCAGTTGTTTTAGTTCCCATCCTTTAATCCTGCTCTTAATATCTGTTCTTCTAATTTAGTATATGGTCTAATTTGTTTACCACTTTCTTCGTCCGTAGGAACACCATACTTATCATTAATTACTTGTCTGCCTTCTAATCTTAATTCTGCTTCTTTTATAATCTTATGTGTATCTGATACACTATTCTCTGGCATTTTACCTTCTGCTCTAATCTTATCCATTTCTTTTCTAACATACTCTTGGTGTCTGGAAGAGTTCATACTATCCTCTAACTCTTGTTTTTGAGATTCTAAAGTTTCAATCTTTCTACTCATAACTTTATCTCTGGTGCCATCCAAGGATTATAACCTTGGTCTGCTGCTGTTTCATCATCTTCACTAACAATACTTTTAACTTCAGGTACATAATGTTTCATCATATTCTCTACACCATTCATCAATGTCATTTTAGACATAGCACAACCTGAGCAACTACCTGCCATTAATAATTTTAATTCTCCTTCATTGAAGGATATAAATTCTATTTTACCATTATGTTGAGCAACAGCAGGTCCTACTTTTTCTTTTAAAACCCATTTAATATTTTCTTCAATATCATCTTTTGGTTTTTCTTCTGTCTTTTGCATTTTTACCTGGTCTTCAGGTGAATAGATATTAGTAAGTTTATTATCTTCTAATACTTTAATTGTTTCTTTATTTTTATCCATTTAATTTACTCTATTAAATTTAATACACAACTGTTTCCAAACACCTGTCCAGAACATAGTTGCCCATTTTGATTGTGCCTTACTCATCATTGATTCAGCATTTTTAATCAATTGGTCTTGTCTTTGCTTTGTATAAAGCATTTTACTTCTTGTCTATTAATTCACAAGTTATTTCGTCTGCAATTAATCCAGCATTTTTATCATATATCCATACATAAGAATAGTGAACCTGGTCACCTTTTTCTACGCATTTTTTACCGAATGATAATTTTGGATTTGCAACTGTACAACCCATAAGAATAATACTTGTCAATACTATTAATATTTTATTCATTGTTTCCTCTATTTGATTCTACTTCTATATATACTATCACTTTTTGTCCTTTTTGTCAATGTTAGTTTCTTCTGGTGGGAACACCTTTATGTTCTCACAAATTGCCTCTAATTTCTTCTCATCCAATACTCTACTAATCCTACAATCATAACCTGTAATTTTAGACAATACAAAGTCATTGGTTGTAGGCAAATCTGCCGCCGATAAAGAAAGGTCTACACCTGCTTTACTAAATGTTATTACTTTATATTCTGAATACGCACCTGTACCTGTTGCTAACCACGCTGGTGCTGTACCACACGCATTTAACAATAATAAACTACTTATTAGGATTATTATTCGGGTCATTCCACTCCATTATCTGATCTAGTTTAAGTCTTATTTCATCGGGATCCAGACCTAGATTCTTTAATTCATCCGTTCCCATTTTGTTAAAAAATTCTTCATAATCTCTATTCGTTAATTCTCTTTTACCTAATTTGTTAAAAAAGTCTTTATAAATTTTTTGCTTATCTCGGTAGTTTTTCGCTCTAGCTTTTGCGTTAATAGATTCCGTCTGCCAATCTTTTTGTTTCTTCTTCGCCTTATCTTCTTCATCTTTAATTCTTTTCTTTTCATTTACTCTAGTTCTCCATTGTCTTAATGATATATTAGCAGCAATCAATAATAATACTGCAAGTGGATCAAATACAAATATTAATACTAGTATTACAATCCTAACTGCCTTATCAAAATGATCTTTTGCATTATCACCATATATTAATTCAGCAACATATTTAAGTGGTCCTACATCTGCCTCTATTTTTAATTGTTCTATTTCAATATCACTTTTCTCATTTATAAGTCTAGCAATTTCATCCATTGCAACTCTTATTTCATTATTTAAAAATTCTCTTTCTTCTTTCTGCTTTTTTCTTTCTTTAAGTCCTCTACTAACATATTCTTTTGCTATATAGACATCTAAAGCGGCGTCTAATCTATCAAGTGTATTTTCTGCTCTATCTATAATAATATTCTGTTGCGTTATTTGTTTATCTATTAATGATATTTGTACTGCATTATTACCTGTTGGTCTAACTTGATCTAGGTGTGCTTTAGATAAAAATCCAAAGATACCCATTGATGTTATAAACACCAATACTATTATTGATGTAAATAGATATGTCTTTAAAAGTCTAGGTACATCTGATCGCCAATTATGATACAACCAAGTGGCAGCAACTAACTTACCTACCTCTAGTGCGGAACCCATTGCAATAATAGGTATAGCAGCACCAGCAAATAATGTTGCCAGTCCTATAATAGAATATCCAGCAGCAATTAAAGATATGCTTATCGCCGATATAAAAGTTAATATAGTTAAAACCATTTGATTATTTATTATCTTCTTCTAATTTTCTTATTCGTTTAATCATACGAATGACTCTTTTGTCATAATCTGGTGTTGTTGAAAACTTATCCAGTGTTCTGATTAAAACTATTGAATCTAATTGTTGATTCTTATCAATCATAGATTGTCTTGTTTCTCTAAATTCTTTATAAGCAGGATGCTCATTTAATATTCTAATATATTCTTTTACACTATCACACTTACTAGCAAATACTCTAACTCCCCAACCTGGCCACTTCTTAATACCTGATGGTAATATATGTGGTACTGTTTCTGTCCAAGTTCTAATACCAAATAAATTATTTCCTTCTGTAGCAAATCTACTAGTTCCCCAACCTGACTCTAATGCGGCCTGACCTATAATCATTTCATAAGGTACTCTAAACTTTTTAGGTGTTGTGAAATTTACATAGTCAATACATTTGTGCATTGATCTTACAAATTGAATATCATTGATATATGAAAATTCAGGTTCTCTTAAATCTAAATCTTTTATTTTTTGTAAATAAAATTCTTCTGTTTGTTGAGTTACATTTTTGATAGCAACTTGGTTAGGTTTAAATGTACCATATCCAAACGCAATAGCACATATAACAATTAAACCAAATAATATCTTGGTATAAAACCAAGACCTGTTTATAATTTTTTGTGTATCAATTTTTTTTCGCATAATAATCGTATCCTATCCACTCTTTGCCTTCGTGGTCTTTAAATGATTCTAGTTTTGATTGATAAAAAGTTAATTGTGGTTTAAGTTTTTCTACTTTTTTAAATATAACTTCTGCTTGTTTTAATGTATAGTTGTCGTAAATATCTTTTGCCCATTGACCTGTATAATATAATCTACTTGTGCCTGGTAAGTTTGATGGTTTTGTTAAACCTTCTAATTGTAAAAATGCCTCACCTACTCTACTTTTAATATAAGGATCCAATTCTTTCACTTTTCTAACCATAATATATCTTTCTTTGTATTATATATCTATACCGATTCTATTAAACTTCGGTCTATAACTATAAAATAACCTGTTGTGGTTACCTGTATCACCTGTAACCATTTGATATAGATGGACCATTTCGTGTGCCAATGTATCAACAAATTCTTTTTTATTTCTGTAATAAGGCAACATTTCTAAATGAAATTGACTTGTGCCTTTACCTTTCCATTCCCAATGTACAACTTGTCCAACACATTGATAACAATTTTTAAGTTGTATATCGTTAAACGGTATAAGTATGTTTTTAAATATAGATTTATTAATCAACTTAAAATATTTCTTAATATCTTTATAAGTTGTTTTGTATTTTCTATTGCTCACCAACTCTCGCTTAAGAATCTTCTTAACTCTCATATTTCTGGTTTTGGTTTTTGTTTTTTTCTTTGACATCTTTGTAAAATTGAATAACTCCCATTGTTATACACCCAAGGATTAAAGTTCTTAATTCTATGGGTGCTGACCAAAATATTTCAAATATTTCAATCATATTTAACTGCAATCTTTATCTTTTATTTTAGAGTCTTTAAGCAATAAACATTTGTGTTGTTTATCTAACTCTAATCTCAAATCTGTCATAACTCTATCCATAATTAAAGGTAATGCTGCTTCTAAAAGTGGTATCACTTCTAAAGCAAGATTCTTCATAATATGCTCTAGTTCTGTTTCAATAATCTTCATCTGGTCTATATCAGTTCCTTTTACAGTTTCAACTATAATGTGACCAGTTGTAGTAGTTATCCTATCATCTGCCTTAACTGCATTAAATATTGCCCAAGACCATACATAGGTAAATACTAAAAATATAATAAAAAATTGTTTTCTCATAATGTTATTTTTCCTTTCAATTCAATCTTTATACTATTTATTATACACTAATTGACAACAAAGTCAAGCGATAATAAGTGTTGATTTTAAAGGGTTTTTAGGGTGTTCTAATGAGAACAAAGCGTGAACACCCTTAAAAAATATGTGTATTATTTGTTGATTCTAACAAAATCGTCATTCCATCCAAAGGTTTCTTTAACCATTTGTGCGGTTAAACCTTTGTAAATGTTATTGAGATTTTTATTCTTAATTGCCATTAGGACTTCAGCGTCCTTCTCGTGTAATCCTTCTAACATCTGAATAAACATAGTTTCTTTTTTCAACTTGTTTATTGTGTTATTACCACCCACGACAAAGTGATATAATTTTCTTGCTTCTTGTGCAAGACTATTATGTTCCGTGCCAACAGGTGCCTCATTTTTAATATAAGGTGGATTACCTTCTGGTAAATCAAATTTGATTTTAGGATCAAAAGCAGCTTTTAACAACTGCCTCATTGGTTTGTTATCGTATTTTTTTAAAATAGCAATCTTTTTAGGTTTGTCTTTAGCATTATTAATCTGTGTAAAGATTTCGTCTGCTGTAAGAGCACTTGATCCTTCGGTACTCATTTGTATTTCTCTTGCGGTTATAGCCATAATTTACTCCATTTCAAAAGTCATTAATTTTATCTATCAAAGACTTCAATTTTTTATCTATAAAATAAGGCAACAGGAGCGACCTGTCTTTTACTTTATAGTTCTTATATGTATTTATAATGTTAGTTTCTATCGTTTTTGGTATTTGTGATAGGTCTATTAGTTTCTTATTTCTATTGTAGTGTTTTCTTGTTTCTGACCCTAAAGGTATGTTATCTACATTACACCATTCCTCTAGTTGTTTTGCTTTTATAGGTTTCTGTCTTTCACCTCTAACAAATACCTCATCATCACTTAATATATTAGGAACACCGTCTGATCTATCACCTTTGATAATCTGTTCTTTTAAAAATCTAACTGCATCCTCTTGCTCACCTATAAAACCTTTTAGCAATGGTGACCATTGGTACACATCACCATAATGTTGTAGTTGTATGAAATCTTTATCACCAGATATGATTAAATACTTTTCTTCTTCTCTTAAACTAACAATCGTAGCAATTAGGTCATCTGCCTCAGCATTTTCTACATACATTACTTTGTATGGAAAGTTATCTCTAACTTCATTTCTAATTTCTGTTAGTATTTTAAATATGTTTTCCCAATCAAATGGACCATCTTGTCTTTGTAATTTTCTATTGTGTTTGTATCTAGGAAAGAAGTCTTTACGCCAAGGGTCTTTTGCGTCAGCACATAAAACCATATCTCCCCATTCTTGTGAGTGCTTTACTTTGAAACCTCTTAATGAGTTCAGTACCATATACCTAATCATTTCTCTATTAGGTTTAACATCACCTTTGCCTCTAACTTGTGCCATAAGGTTTGATATTAACACCTGATTGAGGTCAACTAGGATCATAGGTACTTCTTTTTATACCATTTGTAAAATGCTTTGTCTGTAAATATTTCTGCGATCTCTGGAGCAGATACTTGTTCCATTCTTATGCAATCAGCAAGGTCTTGGTACTCGTCTTTATCAACCTTACGAGTCATATTCTCACTTCTATTCTCTGCTAAAGTTTTTATAGTTCTTATATGATTTTCTCTTACTACTTGCGCCATAAATCTCTTATTGATTGTTGTACTGTTGTTAATTTTTCTTTTTTCTTAACTGATTTACTTCCTAAATGTAAAGCAATTCCAAATCCTATTACGGTTAATAAACATCCAATCACTCCTAATCCTATTAGTTGATGATCCATATTAATTAATCGTTGGTTTTGTAAACGGTTCAACTTTATCTTTACTTGTGTACATAGTTTCCATAAGTGCTTCAAATTCAGCAGGTGGCATTGTAGTTTTCATTATTTTTATTGTCTGACCTAATATCGTCATCAATACTAATACTGGTTTATACTCTAACATCTGTGCCATTGTCCATTCGTGGAAATCATTACAGATTTGCTGTTGTTTTGAATCGTCATCAACTATTTTTTTTGTACTTTTTTTTGTCATAAATTTTGTTAACGGCAAAGGCGGAGTTACCCGCCTTGTACCTTGTTTTATTATGCTGAATAAGCGACTTGCTTACCAAACACTTTGTTCATACCAGCGATCAAAATTGCTTTTGAAGGTGTACCAACTCTATAAGAAACTCCGTGTGCTGATCTATTTTCATAAATCATTACGCCTTCGTTTCTTAATTTTCCAACCATAGCGGCTGGAGATTTAAGATCAAATCTGTTTCTTAGCGTTTGCCAAGTAACATCAACACCTGTATTAAACAGGTTTCTGATCTTTGTAGTTTTTGAAGTTCTAGCATTTGCCATATCTTCATCTCCTTTATTATTATTAAAAAAATTAAACATTATTGTCTAACTCCTCTCTTTCCGTCAATTTTACAACCAGACACGGCGATTGCTTGTGTGCAATTCTTTTAGTCATCTAAATCTCCATCGGGTTCAAAAAACCCTGCTGTATCATTTAGATCCTTTAATTCTTTTTTAACATCTCCAGAAATAGGTTTTGTTCTTTTAGGTTTCTCAACTATATCTGAATAATCTATTTTTGCTGACATTGTACCTAATCTATTGGTTGTCAACTTAACCATTTTATCTGATAATTTCTGTGCAGGATGGTTTACTCCAAAATCTCTATAAATCAAACCACGCAATACATCTACTAATAATGCTAAATCTTTTGTGAAATTCGGTTGATTTGTTTTCATTGCTAAATTTACAAATTGTTTTAATAGTCCCATACTAATATCATCAACGGCAGTTTCAACAAATCTTTTTGTTTGTTGTTCCTGGAATGCTTTTGCAACCTTCTCACCCATTTTCCTTTTCTGTTCATTAAGTTCTTTAGTTCTTTGATGGACTATTCTATTTGTTGGAAATTGGATAATCTTATCCTTATCGTCTTTATCTTTTACCATACTACTACTGAATCTCACCTTTGTAATTCACTTTCCCTTGTAATACAAAATGTTCTATGAGTTGATTATATCCACCAATTAACTTATCATCTATTTTAATTTGTGGCATTTGTCTAACATTTTTTCCAATGTCTTCCAACATCTTCTCAACTGATTCAAATTCTTCTAATTTTTTTTCTGTGTAGTCAAGGCGAAGTTTATCTAATAAACCTTTCGCCTTGGTACAATATTGACAGTTATTCTTACTGTATATTACTATTGTCATTGTCATTACCTATAAGTTTTTCATAGGCGATATTCGCCTTTGTCTTTAGATTATAGGCGTCAACCGCTTCTTCAATAGTGAAATTGTACATTTTATTGTACTCACCCATTGGAAGTCTTAACCCGATCCAAGCACGATAATATCCATTCTTTGTTAAGGTTACATCCTGTTCAAAGATTTCATATCCTCTTACTTTAGTATCTTTTATGACATTAACCAGAACAGATTCAACTTCTGATACAATAGTTTTCGTTTCCGTCTTACCAAGTTCAGTTATAAATTGTTTTGATTCTTTGTTCATCTCCCCTTTAATAATGTCGGCAAGTTCCGCTTTTGCAAGCATTTTTGCCTTCTCTATTGCAAGGTTTAAGTCTGGCGATACTGCTGTTGCTACTCCGTAGATACAGACTTTATCTTTGTCTTTTCCAAAGATTTTTCTATCACACGCCTTTGATTCGTTAATGTCTGCCATATACCACTTTGGTACTTTGTCAACGACACTACCTTTTTCCGACTTGATGTTATAATTGCCACCAGCACAATTGGTCAGCATTGCTGACAGTATTATTGCTGATAACACTTTTATTGTCTTATTCATATACTTTTACACACTCCTTTTCATAGTATATACCATCTGTTGTAATTTGTCAAGCGCCACTTCAACATAGTCAATTATATCAACTATACCGATGTCCGTTTGAGTAAACACAATGGCAAAGAGTCCTATTATGATTAAATTTTTAATCATTAATTTACCTCCCATTCACCGTTCTTATTCATACACACTTTTCCGAACGACTTAAAAGCGTGATTTGGCCGACTATAATATCGGCAGTATTCAGGAGTGTAAATATCTCGGTAGTAAAATTCAGCAAATAGTTCCCAATAACTTGGTCCATCAAACTTCTTTCTACCATCGGCACACTCCAAAATTTCTTCTTTAACAATAGTATCACCTTTTTGTTTAATAACAATTTTAACATAGCAATATTGTCCATCAACTTTTTCAGGTTCTATTGTTTTAATCTTATCGTAATAAACTCCATTGTCAGTTTTTTCTAATTTTTCTAATATCTCGGTTACTTTATCATAATTAATTGTATCAATATCACCTTCAACTGATACTACTTTTATATTTTTTTCAAATGCCTTTTTGTTTAAATCACAATCAACGCAACCCCACGCCATTTCCATACATAACATAACAGTTATCATTATTAAAGTAGCGTACATTACTAATCTATATTTCGGATCCATCATTACGGTTTCTCTATCCATCTTCCATCTGGCAACTGACAAGCAGTTCCAAATACAACTTTTCTATTAACTCCACCTACACCAATGAGCGGCCATTGATTTGTTATATCAATAGTAGCGTCATAGTCTTTACATTTAAATGGACCTTCAAGGTATGATCTGGTCACTTTAATTATGCCAGAGTTACCTGTTTCTGAATTATACCAATTTGTATAACTTTGTGTAGTTGGACCATTGTTTAAATGATCTACAAATATAGCATTGTGTACATCATAATCTGACTTATACATAATCTCAGCACCAGCAAATGCACCTGCAACAGCACACCCAGCAATTATATAAGGATCGGTTACTCCGTTTTCCACACACATTGCTGTAGTTGTCACCGTACCTAATGTTGCACCGACTTCAGATCGGTTTATATTAGCACAATTTGTTAGTGTTAAACTAACTAGTAAAATCCAAATTATTCTTGCGTATCTCATTACAAATTTTCTGACTATCTACACTTTTAACAATGTAAAAGTCCTCATTATTATCTATTACAAATCTATTAAAGTTTTGTTCCTGCCAGAGTGTTTGTGCTCTAGCAGTTACAGGTCTAAAATATGTTGTGCCATCATTAGCACTTGTACATACAAAATCACCAAACATTATTTTATCCAACTCGTTAACTTGATCCAAGTATTTTGCAATTGCAATTTACCATCTGTCCAAGATTTCTTTTGGAAGTCAATTGTTTTTTCTTTTTCATTGACCAACCAAGTTTGTGTATTACTAATTACACTATCAACTTTAGTTTTTATTGTTTCCTCCGCTAATCCTTCGGCCCAATATTGGAACCAAAACATTGAAGCAAGAAATATTACTAACAATAGTTTCTTCATTATTTTCTCCTTATTATTGATTGTAATTTCATATAATTTTTACCAATATAACTACCTGTAATATTATTATTACAACTGGAAGGATTGTTCTAATCAATTCCATAGTATGATTATATTCATCTAATTTTTGTTCTAACTTTGTTCTCTTGTTATTACTTTTTAAATATTCTGTATAAAAATCTTTCATAAATTAATCGTTAACTGATTGTGGTTCGGAATCTGCTCTAACTTCAGCATATGATCTACCGAAAACCGATTGATATGTGGTCTCTCTAGGATCAGGTGTTAGATATGTTTCTAACAACTTCTCAAAATTGATTTTTAAATCTTCGTAGTATTCTGGATGTTCTTTTTTAAGTTCTATATGTTCTCTTAAAAACTTAATTCTATTCTTGTGGATGTCGTTTTCTTTGTCTTCTAAATTGTCTTTTTTAGACAATTTTATGTCTTTTTGTTTTGCAACTTCAAACTCTTTAAATAAGTTCTCTTTATCGTATTTAAATGTCATAATGTTTATTTCTCCCTTGTTTTATTAGTATTTCTGTATATATTAACATAAATCGTTGTAATTGTCAATGCTGTAAATAACCTAGTAAAATCAACGATTTTATAGGTATTAGTCTACCGAGGATGACCGAGGATTGACGATTCGGGTCGTCCACGAGTAGTACATCACCCATTATTTTCTATTCCTAGTTGTATTATAATCACTTATAACCTTCTCTATTTTACCCTTTAATCTCTTAATCAGGTCACTCATTTCATTTGATAAAAATATCATATAGACTAACCATCCTAGGAATAAAACTCCTAATACTAGGTAAATCATATCGTTTTGAGCACCTGCGATTTCTTGTCCGTCAAGTTTCATATATGATACCTGTCTGTAAAATCTTTTGGTAATCCATTAGGATCATATTCTACTTTTTTGTTTTTAACATATTCTTTAATCAATGTAGTAACTGCAACTTCCTCATCTTCTAAAGTGTTAGGATTTGTAAACCAAACCTTACAATCTTTTACTGGATGAAATTTGTTTGCTGTTCCTACAACTGCATTATCAATTGACATTATTTTCCTCTTGCCATTTCTGCCTGTAAATTTAGGGCAACATCAACATCTGATTCTGCTTTTTCTTTAACATAATCATTTATTGCTTTTTCTTCTAATCTTTTCAATATACTTTCACCTGTTGTTTGTAGGTTTAATATATTCAAATCTCTTTTAGCAAGATATTCTAGTAATTGATTTAAGTAATCTTTAGCAGATTCTTTATCTCCATTATCTATTGTATCTTTAATCATAGCAATAATATCTGGAAAATTATCGTGTCCGTTTATGTTTAAATCTAATTTATCCATTAGTGACCTCCGATTTTACATTTCCATCTTTATCTCTTACAACGCCAGCATTTTTATCTTCTTCTTCTGCTGTCATTACTAATTTAATTTTAGTTAATTGATTTGGTTCGTCTTCATCTGCCCAAGTATCAATTTCAATATCACCATTTTCAATTGCGTCTTCTAGTGATTGGTTATAAGTATCTGTATCATATTTTACTTTACCCATAAATTGAGTTGTTTCTGAATCTGTATAGTTAGCGTCAACCATATAGGTTTCAACACCATTATTTGTATCAGTTATATCTTTACCAATTTTGCTGTGGTTAATACCACCGTTATCTGTTAGTAAAGTATCTGCCTCATCTTTATTATTTGCTAATACATCTTGCTCAATGCAAAGTGTATAGTATGTTTTTTTTCTGTATAGATTTTTGCCGACATCATCTTTGCCAACATAAATATCTGTATCTAGTTTTGCCATATTAGTCCTCCTTGTTTTTGTTTGTTTCACTACTCAATAGCAATATGATATAGTGAATTGCTTTTAATAAATCTTTTCTGTTTCTGCCGTTCTTTTTACCGAATCTTGCCAAATACTTAATTGCATTTGCCTGGCAGAAATCTTTATCAATACCTAAATGTCTTAACATATCTTGTACTTGAAAACCGTCTTTAGTTGTACTATAATGTTCAGTATAGGTTGATTTTATATAATCTGTTAATTCTTTTATAATTTTATCTTCGTTATATTTCATTAGTTTACTTTACTACTCCAAGCATACTTGGTAAATTTAATTTTCTTTTTAGTTAATTTTGGATTAAAATCTTTTCTTAATGATGATCTAGCATATCCTTGTCCATAATCGTTAAACATATCTTTATTGCCAGTAGCAACATCACCAAATACATCTTCATAAGTTTGATAGTATTTGTTTTCAGGAATTAATTCAATTCTAGTTGTGTTAGCAAAGTTCTTTGCCATTTCTTTATAATTCCAATCACAAAATTTAAGAATTTTCATCTTCATTTTGTCTGTTAAAAATTTGTTTTTAAACTTGTTAGGTACATTTCTATATACAGTTTCATAAGCATAGAAAAAATCACCTTCGTTTTCAGGATCCATATATTCTCTTAAATAACATACATTAAAAGTTTCTCCATTAACATATTCGTTTAATGGTTTACCTTCAACAAAGATATTTGAATCTGTTTTTGTAAATTTATCACTCATATTATATTGTACCATCTTCTCTCAATTTTTGTACTTCGTTTTGTCTATCTGCAATTGTAAGGTCAATCCATTCTTCTATATTATCAGTAGAGTCTAAACCTTCCATTGCAATATTGTAATTTGTTGTAGTAAGTTTCTTTAAAGCAACTTCTTTAGTCATTTCACCTTCTAATAATTTACTTTCAATTTTACCTAGAAATTCTACTGCCTGATCCCAAGCGAGTTGTTTTACTTTACTCATTATTTGATATCCTTTTCATTAGTGTTAATTTTCATAATATACTATTACTATATCATACTGGTCAAGGAAGTCAAGCACTAAAAAGTGTTGATTTTAAAGGGTTTTTTGATGTTAAAATGAGAACAAAGAGAGAACACCCTTTATTTCCAATGGTTTTTAACCCATTTTATGGTTTCCGAATCATATGTTTCATATGGGTGTGGATTGGCGAGTTGGTTAGGATCAGGTTTACCGTGAAATACTGCAACTTTGGCACCTGGATATCTTTGAAATGTCCATCTGGACTTTTGAAATCTAGGATTTTCTCTATCATACCATTTAGCAGAGAAAGTCCACTCATTTGGAAAACACTTAAATTTATCAGGTGTTTGTTTGATACAATCTGATATAACATTTTGGTCACCTTGTAATTTACTAAATCTTTTCTTTTCTTTTAAGTAAGGTAACCATACATTTGGCGTCATCACTTCATTATTAAATCTCATTACACTTGAATTAAACCCTTGTGTTGTTAAATTGAAATCTCTCATCAATACAACTTGTGATTGTTTTTCGTGTGTGAAAAAACAATCTATATTTTCTAAAATAACTACATCTAAATCAAAGTATAAACAATCACCTTCTAGGTTTGCTTCAGGACTAAACAAAGTAAGTTTATTCCACCAACCTTCGTAGTCGTGGAATGGTAATTTTCTTACTATTACATTATCACCTTTTACCAATTTTTGCATTTTGGTGTGATCTGTATAGATAATAAAATTATGAGGTATGGTTAAATGTCTTTGTGTCATATTGTATAACACTTGGACATATTCCCATTTATACTTGTTTCCCCAATATAAACAAACTATATTAACCATCTATCAGATACTTACTGCAAATTGGAAAATGGTCTTCCATATGTTTTGTTATTTCTTGTGTCACCGTTCTTGTTTCTGATTGAGCATTACTCTTATTTCTTAAATTACATACTCTACTAAATGCAAATACACTACCTGACCATATCCACTCGGTCATCATACATTGTGGTAATATCATCCTTGCCATTTCAGGTGCTATGTCTTCTTCTAACATATCTTTATAAGTTTCTTTTGCAACATTAATTAGGTGCATAATATCATATTCAATTTCTTCTTTACTTGAACCTTGTTTAATATTTTTATCTGGTCTCTTTCTCCACATAAATGGTATATAAAACTCTGGTTTATCTGAAACATATCGTCTGCTTACTTCGTTCCAACTTAAACCTACTTGATGTTTAACTAATTGTCTTGCAACAAATACAGGTGCTTTAATTCTAAATGATAAAAAAGCGTGAGCAAATGGTGACCAATGTCCCCACTTCGCTAAATACTTAATTAACTTGTCATCTTTTTCATCTAGTTTATCTTTTATTTTTGCAAAAGAAACTCTAGCAGCATTAACTACTGATAGGTCACTTCCCATTTTATCTATTATATTAACTGTCATTTTGATACCTCAATATTTCATATGCTTCACCACTTGCCATTTCTTTAAGTGTAAATTGATTTTCTGCAACAAACTTTAACCACTCTTCCATAGTTTTACCACCTGGTTTTAATGGTTTCTCTATCTTCTTAATATCTCTACTAGTTACAGGACCCATTACACTATTACCTTCTGCGAATACTGGTACATAATTAAATAAGGCGTCAAAAGCAGATAAACTATAATTGGTAACTAATGCGTGGCAACCTTTTAAATCATTTTTAATATCTGTATTCCACCATTCATTACCTGGTCTAGGTTTGTTTCTAAATCTAATCTCTCTATCTGTATATTTGCTTATCTCTTGTCTTGCTGTTGCAACCCATTCGTCTTGTGATATACCATTAAGGTGATAGGTAACTGTTTGTGATGATGGACATACTAATATATGTTTACCTCTATCGTCAGCACGCCAACCTTTAAATTCAGCGTCTATACCTAATTTTCTTAATTTCTCTATTCTAGCAGGTGTATTTACTCTACCAATATTTGTATGAAAACTACCTTTACATATTCTAAAGTAAGTTCTTTTCTCGTCTAATATTTTAGGTTCAGGATATCTTGTTATAGGTTTTGATATATAACCTGTATCTATAAACCACCATTCTTCTTTTTTCTCCATACATTTTCTAATGTCAGCAATATTACTACCTGCTAATCCCCAAAAAAAATGTATAGGTTTATCTTCATCTTTCCAACCTTTTTCTATATGTGGAAAAATTTGATGTGATAAACATTTACTCCATCTTAATTTATGTGTTATAATCATAATTCTCAAATACTGTATTCAATGGTTGATTACATCTAACAAAACTGGCACATTTAGGAATATCTTTCAATCGTCTTGCACCAATATATGTACAACTTGACCTAATGCCACCTAATATATCTTCAATTGTTTCTTTTACTGGTCCTCTATCAGGTAATATTATTGCTCGTCCTTCATTACCTCTATAACCATCTTTTCGTTTTCCGTGTACTTCTCTTGCTCTATCAGAAGACATACCATAAAATTCTCTTTTACCATTTTTAACTTCTACTTCGGACTCATTATGTCCTGCCAACATACCACCTAACATTACAAAATGAGCACCTCCACCGAATGCTTTTGCAATATCTCCTGGCATATTACAACCTCCATCAGCAACTATATGTCCACCAACTCCATTGGCAGCGTCAGCACATTCCATTACTGCTGAAAATTGAGGTACACCTACACCTGCCATAGTTCTTGTTGTACATACACTACCTGGTCCAATACCTACTTTAACAACATCTGCACCTTGTATAATTAATTCTTCAGTCATTTCAGCAGTTACTACATTACCTGCAATAATAGTTTTATCTGGATACTCATTTCTAACTACACTAATAAAATCTGAAAAATTTGTATGATATCCATTTGCAACATCTATTGTAATAAATTTAATGTCTGGATAATTCTTTAATACTTGTTGCATTGTAGAATAATCTTCAGCGTCATCATCCCATAATTTACCTGTGCCTGTACATACTGATAGATACTTTAATTTAATACCTTCACCTACTGCTTTTTTCCATTGGTCTAATGAAGTTGTTTTTGTAATCGTGGTCAACATCTTATACTCTTGTATAACTTTCGCCATACTAAATGTTCCTACTCCATCCATATTGGATGCTATTATAGGACAACACTCATATGGTTCACCAGAATTTCTAAATACAAACTTACGAGTCATATCTACATCACGCCTTGATGATAATGTTGATCGTTTAGGTTTCAACAATACATCTTTATAATCTAATTTTATTTCGTTATCTAGGTGCATATAATATCTCCGACTTAACTGTTAATACTTGTTTATAATTAATACTTTCAAAATAATCTTCAATATCTTTCATTGTTATATTTTGTTTTACCATTACTTTCTTTTTTGCCTCTATGTGTATAAAAGGTTTACACTTCTCAATAAGTTTTCTAGCACCTATTAGTGCTTCTATTTCATATCCTTCTGCGTCTATCTTTATATAATCAATAAAATTTAAATCAAAACTATCTAATGGTCTAATCTCTATATCTAAATTACCTCTATCGCTGTTGTGTGTATTACCTGTTTCTTTAGGGTCATATAATACTAATATATTCTTTTGTTCTCTACCTAAACCGTAAGGATATAATGTGTAATTAGTATTTGTAATATTTCTTTCATAGCATTCTCTTACTTGTGGTATAGGATCAAAGGCATATGTGTGATTAAAAAGTTCAGTAAAATCTTTAGACCAGAAACCTATATGTGAACCTACATCTACACAATTCATTAAATTAGGTTTCTTACTTTTTATATAATTTAATATTGTAGTTCTATGAATAGTCTGATAACCACCATCTTTGATATAGTGTTCAAAGTGTGTATCTGAATCTGGTAGATACCAACCCTTTACAAATTTCATATCTTTAACCATCTATCATTATGTAGTGTCCATTGAACAACTTGATTTATTCTTTCATCTATACTTATTTTTGGTTCCCAACCTAGTTGTTTCATTAAACCTCCATCTAACGCATATCGTAAATCGTGTCCTGGTCTGCTAGTATGAAAGTCTACCAATTTATATTTTAATTCTTTATTTTGTGCCCTAGCAATCTTTTGTGCAAGTTCTAAATTATCCCATTCAACAGGTCCTACTAAATTAAATTTAGGACACTTTGCCCCACCATAGTCTTGGTCTAATTTATCTATCTTGTTTTGATTTTGTAATAAGAATAAACAACCATCAGCAACATCTTTTGCGTGTATATAATGCCTACTGCCTGGTACTTTTTTATCTCTATCACTATGAATAGTTACCATATTACCTTCTCTAACATTTTTAATTGTCATAGGTATAAATTTTTCAGGATGCTGTCTTTCACCAAACACATTCATTGTGTGAGTAATATAGACTGGCATATCGTATGTGTTTTGAAATGCTACTGCAAGTTCTTCACCTCCTGCCTTCGTAGCACTATAAGGATTTGTAGAATTGTATCTATCTCTCTCTTTATAATTAACACCTTTAGGTGCTGGACCAAATACTTCATCTGTTGAGAAGTAAATAAATCTTTCTAAATTTTTCTGTTTACGACCAAAGTTTAATATGTTGCAAGTAGCAACTACATTGTCCAAAACAAAGCACATTGGATCCTCAATTGAGCGATCCACGTGTGATGACGCTGCCAAGTGTACTATGTAATCAAAGTCACCTAAATCTGCGGTCAACATTTCATTTAATTCTGCTCTTAAATCGTGGTAAACTATTCTTACTCTCTTTTGAGTTTCTTTATCAAACTCATTCATCATATCTGCAATTCTATTTAAATTGCCAGAGTAATCTAGTCTATCTAATGAAACTATTTCCCAATCTGTCTTTTGTAGTAAATGTCTTATTGTATGATGTGCTATGAAACCTGCACCACCTGTTAATAATATTCTTTTCATATCAATATCCTAATCTTCCAATTTTATTTTCCAACCCAATCCATTGTTTACCTACAACTTCAGGAGAGTGATTTGCTGTTATATAATTTTGTCCTTCAATAATTCTTTTATTAATTTCTTCTTTAGGTTTATTTATTAGATTCCTTAAAGCGGCAGCATAAGCAACATATTGAACTGATCTTGCCCAACCTGTAAAATCTGCATATCTTCTAAAAACATTCCAAGTATCAACACCGTGATTTGTAATTACAGGTTTACCTGAATATATTGCGTCTATAATTCTATTAGGACTTTTTGCTTTTATATTAATTAAACTATCCATACTGTTTATTTGTATAGGTAAAAAAACTACATCTGCTTCTTTCATCAATTCATATTGTTTTTTAAGATCAAATTCATATATTTCTAATCTACCCTTTTCTATTTGATCTTTATACATTACTTTAAATTTTTTACTTCTATCTAACATAGCAATTATTTTATACTCCATTCCTACATTGTTAAATTCTTCAATTAATGTATTCCAATGTATTTTATTAAAATGTTTGCTATTACCATAAGTAAATATATTAATATATCTTCTACTCTTTAAAGCAACTCTAGGTTCTTCTTTTGTTGCTTCTACTGGATCAGTAATAATTATTGAATCTCTACCTATATGTTTTTTAATTAATTCTTGCATACCTGGGCAAGTAGTTATAAGTGCATCCGCATTTTGACAAAGGACATTATGTGGTTGAATTACTCTTTTAATCCATTTAAGTGAGATATATTTTTTCCATCTATTATCGCATATATCATAAACACATTTTATACCTTGTGATTTTAAATAAAATAAATCTTTAGGAGTTGACTTCTTTGCTAAAACAACTATGTCATCTTTAGTTGCTTCTTTTAAATTTTTAATTATACAATCTCCAGGTCTCATACCTTGTAAAGGTATCGCTGCTCTAAATCTATATGAGGCACGATTTGAATTATAATTAGGTATATAAAATTTTATCATACTTGTTTTACTAGGTCTCTTGCTCCATAAGTTATCATAAAGTCTGCACCTGCTCTTTTAAAAACTTTATATGTTTCTAATAAACTACCTGGTGCTCCTATTCCAACATATTCACCTGAAGTCTGATATACACCAACAGGAGTACCATAATTAAAATGTTTTATATCACTAATTAAATCTATACCTGTCATACCTGGTTTAATCATTAATTCATCAGCACCATCTTCTCTATATTTAATTGATCTATTAATAGCACCTTGTCTATCTGAAATATCTAATTGATATGGTCTGTAAATACCTTTTTCTATCTTCATTGCATTACGCCAACCTCTATAAAATGTTGAACGGAATTTGGTACTATAACTCATTACTTCTATATTACCATCTTTTACTGCTTTAATATTCTTAACTGTATTATCTTGGCAATCACTTGGTGCTATAGTTGCTCCAGACGCCGTGTAAATACTTTTTGCATTGTCTAATAATAGTTTATCTGTTTTTTCTTGGTCTCCCATTATACAACAATGTCCGTCTTGTGTATAAGAACATAAACATACATCTACAATCAATCTACATTGTGGTTGTATATCTCTGGAAAGACTAGCAGCAGTTACACATACTTGGTCAAACTTATGTGAATCAATATGTTCATTACCTCTACGAGTATCTGCTTCTTCACCTAACTTAAACTCTGGTATATAGAATAAAAGAAATTCTTTTACTCCTAAATCTATATCTTTCTTAACACGCTCATTAATTTCTTTCCACGCATTATAAATTTTGTTATCTTCTCCAAGTCCTGTTGGTCTTGTAGAATAACTAGCGAATATTGGTTGTATTAATCTCATATTTAAACCTATAATATTTTTGATCGTGTTGTAATTGTTCTACCATCTTAACTGCATATCCACTTAAAAATTCTGCTCTACTAAACTGACACGCTGATAGATATAAACTATGTTCTCTTATCTTATCATCATCTGCAAAATAAGGTTTTTCTATATTACTTAATTCTTTTTCTGATAAAAAACTAGCAGAATTTGGTCCTAATGTTATTGCTGGATAACCTTCTTGTATTGCCTCAAAGGCAGCGATACTATTAAATGCTACTAAACAATGGACTTTATCTTTTTTTAATTGATCTTTTAAATTCTTACCTCTTTGAGTCCTTTCATCCCTATTAGGTTTTTGTCTAACAATAATTTTTCTATCAGTATATTTTCTAATTTCTTTAGTTACAAAATCAATATATTCTTCTTGTGTAAAATTTGTATGCCCATTTACAGTTAAACATCTTAATACTTTTGCTGATGGAGGTATGATTAAAATACTCTCACCTTTAACTGGTCGTTTAGGTTTATAATCATCATAAGACACATCCATAACCCAAGCAAATCTTTTCTTTAATTCCTGTATATCTGTTAAGAAATCTAATTGTTTATAATTTAAATGATCTAATGTTTGAAAATTATTTTTAGTAAATCTATGCCAATTCTTTTGTGGATAACAACCCATATATCCTGTATCAATATAATAAAAATCTATATTGTTATCTAAACATTGTTTGATTGTTGCTATACGAGTAATACCTCTAAAGACACGAATAGATTTGTCTGATACATCTATCGTATCACTTTTTAGATATTTGTTTTTAGTAGTATCTGATAGATAAATTAATTTTAAAAATTTATCTGTTTTTTTTCTGACTCTATCAACGCAAGTAACCATATCATATCAAATTCTTAACTTTACCAAAATAATAACCACTTGATAAATCTTTTAAATTATAATGAGTAGCAGCATAATTAGCAAACCACTTATCTCTCTTATCCTGTATACCAGGATTTTCAATATCTTTTAAATCACCACTATTCATATCAAAAAAGAAACAATTTTTAGATTTTACATATAGTGGTTTACCTTCACATATTGCTGGTGTCGCTGAAGATGATGACCAAGTACAAACTGCATAAGCATTTTTAATAACAGGTACTATATCAGGATAATTACCATTTGCTTTTGATTGTATTGATATATCTTTTTTACCTTTAATATATGTAGATAGTGTTTCAAAATCTTTTTGTTGTGTACCTGATAATGCTCTATGAAATCTAACTATAATAGGTCGTTTTGAATATCGTCTTATTTCTTCTATTGTTTCTATAGCATATTCAGTTGCATTTTTCTTTTCTGCTGAATAACCTTCTGTTCCTCTATTACAAGTAATTAATATATGTTCACCTTTACCATTATAAGGTTTTACTTCTATGTTCTTCTTTGTAGAAATATCGTGCCATCTTTTCATAGCATTATCCATAAATTCTTTTTCAAAATATGTTGCACCTTTACTAGGATAGATACTGCCATAAGGTTGTCTTGTCCATCTTAAATTTTGTAGTGTCATTTTGTTTATAGTAGATTTACTTAATTCAAAACCATCATAAGATATTAATACATCTGAATCTAAAAAGAATATCTTACCTGTTGGTTCGTATTTGTCTATAATTTGTCTTCTATGACTTTGATCGCTTTGTTTAATATCACCTTTTACTTGATATGCAAAACACCAGGCATATTCAGTTTTAAATAATTTAGTATTACTAATATAGTATGACTTCCAATCTGTATGATGTTGAAGACCTTGATAAAATGCTTTCGGCCATAATTCTTTATATGACCCAGCAGCACAAGTTCTAGCGTATATAGCAATTTCTTTCATTATTCTCTAATCTTATTTGCTTTCACTTTTTGTCCTAGAACATAATACTTCTTTTTCTTCGTAGGTTTTTTAGTTGTAAAATCTAAAGTATAGTTTTTATATGGAGTAAATAATTCGTTCCACCATTCTTGTGGTCTTACTGTTGCGTGTGCATTTAATCCATTAGGTAAAGTCTTACCTGCCTCTTTTACGGCAGCAGTAGCAAATACATACTTACCTGAATAATCAAATAACTCTTTTATAATTCTAGGTAAATCTGCCTCTGGTATGTGTTCTAATACATCAATACAAATTACTAAATCAAACTTACGACCTGCCTCTGGTTTCTTTTCAAATTGAGGTACTGCTGGGTCATACTTGTAACTATTCCAACCATCTGGATGATGTTGTGCTTTACCACAACCATAGTCTAGTATTGTATCTACATTATATTTTTCTATTATATCTTTTATCTGTGGCATATATCTTTTTATCATATGACCTTTCCAGACTTTTGGATCCTTGTGCATTATCTTTGCCTGTTCCAAATATATTTCATACATATTTTCCATATTATTGTACTATTTCATCTCCTGTCTTTACTTTAGGTCTTGGTTTCTCACAAACGGAACAATCACATTTATTACAAATAATTTTTCCATCTGGACTAAAACTAGTATATTCTACATACTTTTCAGGACAATGAGCGTCCTTACCACAATTTCTACATTTTTCCATTACATATCCGTTCTTGTTGCGTCATTAAACATATCAAACCATTCTTTATTATAATCACAATTTTTGTAATCTTTAAAGTAAGGTCCACCTTTAGTATAATGTACTAATTTAGCATTTGTATTATACTCATACTCACCTACTAACCAATTCCATTCCTCATCTATCTTACCTATTAAATTTTCATTCTCTAACCATTTGTATTGATGAAGTTCTAATCCTGTAGCACTATTCACATAATCAGGTGTTAATGCTGTACATTTAGCATTATTAAATATCATCATACTAGACCAATTCTTTTTAGGATAAGGTGTTTGTGGTTGATTTAAAAACTTAACTGTACTGTTTGGTGTATAATCGTGTTGTACACATTGAACAGCATACTTTGTAGTTCTTTGTCTCCATAATAATGATATATCAGCACGAGATAACATATCACAATCCATAAAGATTGCGTGTCCTGAATAATTACAAAGATAAGGTACTAGAAATCTACTAAAAGCAAATTCAGTAGATTGTATTTTTATTCTTTCTCTAACAAAAATATCTTTTATATTTTCTAATCTTATCGGTGTAATAGCAATAGGTTGCGTTGAGTGTTTGAGTAAACTATGACTCAATGTACTAAATGCTACCTTCTCGTTATTATCATATCCTATAAAAACTCTAATCATTATACATCTATTTTCATTCTTATATTCTTACGCAATGCTCTTACCAATTCTCCAATCTTATCAATAATCGCAATCATATTCTTGTCTGTTATATAATGCGTTTGTTCTTTAAGTTGGTCATATTCCTTTAAAGGAATTGTAACCGTTCTTCTGGAACTTACTTCGTCCTCATAACTCGCTGCTTCTGCTCTTGCCATTTCATCTGTTTCAGTCATAAATTTTTACTCCTTCTACTGTATCATTAACTGTATGACCAACTGATTCTCTTTTTATATCGTTGTGGTCAAATTCTGCCCAATATAATTCAAATGCCACTCCATCTTCTAGTCCGATAAACTGGTGATATACGCCTGGTTTAACTTGCATAAAGTCTCCTGCGTTTAGTATTGTTTCATCAATTAAGTTATAGTCTTTTTGCCATACCTTTACCATCAATTTTCCAGACTCTACAAAGAATCCGTTCCATTTAAATTCGTGTTTGTGTTTAGAACAGGCAACATTTTTTTTGTATTCAATTCTATGAAATTCTAAAACACCGTTTGCGTGGATCAATTCTGTTTGACCCCATATCTTACCTGCTTTCATAATCTGCTCCGTTTACTTGTTTATCTCTTTCGTCTATCCCAGCATCCTTTTTTCTTTTACCTTTAAGATGTGCCGTATATGGTGCCAATTTTGATTCGGGCCAGACGTGACCATCTAATCTTGTACCTGTTAGGTTCTGCTGAGGTTGTCCTGACAAATACTTTTTTCTTACTTGATCCCAAACATAGGAATCGTGCCATTCTTTTTCATTGAACAATAAATCTTGTTCATAATAATTTCTTAATTCTTTTACAAATCTTTGTGTATGTGTATTAGTTAAATTATAACCTACAAAACCACACTCTGGATAAAATGGAGGTCTAGGTCTATGTAAATAACAAATCGCCTTATCTTCAGGTAATATATCTCTTAATATTATTTCTTCAGTAATAGGTTTCTTAAACATAACATCTGCGTCAATCCAAAAAACATAATCATAATTACCTTCTAGCATTAAATGTGTCTTGGCAAACATTTTATAACTAAATCTTATTGCGTCTTTTATAAAATCTAAACCATATACTATTTGACTATTATCAGTACCTTTAATTGTACTAAAAATATTTTTTTTATCGTTTCTTGTTATGAAATCTTTTAATGTAGGATTTGTGTCGTGTATATCTCTATGTATGATAGGTCGCATTGGATCAATTTCAGGTATCCATCCTTCGTGGTAAATATAACAATCAAACGGCCAATTGTATGTAGAATAAAATCTATGAGCGTAATACTCGTATAATTTTCTATTAAGACTAGTTACTATTGCTATTTTCATTTCCAACCTTTTGTATAAAATAACTATCTGCAATATCTGATACAGGATTGCCTACCTTATCAGTATCAAATAGTTTTTTCAAATCAATTTTAGTTTCTTTATTAAATGCTTCGTACATCATATCCTTATCGGCATTACCTTTACCTGTTGCACCTTTTTTAACAACACTTGGTACAATAACTTTATAAGGGTATCCCTTATCTCGTAATCTATGTTTGAGTATGCCACAATTTTCGGCAATTTGAAATAATGCTTGACCTTTTGAACCGTAAGAATAACCTTCAATATAAGTCTGTGGGTTATAACATTGAGATAATATATCAATAACAAATTCCGAGATATTTGTAAATCTCTCAATCGGGTCTGTCCATTCTTTATGTTCATATCCTATTATATCTTCACTCAACTGTCCTATGTGTTTCTTTTTCTTTGTTAAAAAGAACCACATTAAATTTCCATTATTAATACATACGCAAGGACTAGTTAGACTATAATCAATTCCAACTATCGTCTTCTGCGTGTTCTGGTACTTCAGTTCCGTTATCTTCATCATCTACTTCGTATCCACAAAATGGACAAGTCCAAGGTTCTTGTCCTTCATTTTTTTCTTCATCCCACTTTATGCTATATTTAGTATTGCAATTAGTACAATGCTTTTCTACTGTTTCCATTAGAGTTTAAACTTTTTAAATTGATCCTTTTTAACATCTTGTTTTATTCCACCAATAACATAACTCTCAATTTCAGTTTCTTGTGGTGCATTCTGTGTTCCTTTACTATTCAACCAATGATCTACCCACGGTAAAGGGTTAGTCTTTTGTTCGTAAGCAGGCGTCAATTGTATTGCTCTCATTCTTCTATTTGCCATATACTCTACAAATTTATGTAAAAGTTTTTCTGATAAACCTATCATAGAACCTTTTGAAAATAAATAACTTGCCCAACGCTTCTCCTCTTGTACTGCGTCATCATACATTTTATAAACTTCTTTATTTGTTTCTTTAATAATTTTTAAAAAGTCTGAATCTTTTTCTACATCTTTCCAGTTATTAATTATTCTTTGCGACAATGCTAAATGCTGACTTTCATCCCTAGCAATAAAAGATATAATCTTAGCAGAACCTTCTAATTTCTTTAACTCACCAAAAGCAAATGAACAAGCAAATGATACATAGAATCTTAATCCCTCTAATATATTAACTGATACCATAGCAAGATATAATTTTTTCTTTAGTTCATACAAATCAACTCTCTTATCTATTGTCCATTTATATCCCATTTCAATTAAATCATCATAAGTTTTAGTTACCGAGGTTGCTCTTTTCTCTATCTTATCATCTTTTATAATTGTATCAAATACATCACTTGGTTGTGAGTATAAATTTTTAATGATGTATGTATAACTTCTACTATGAATTGTTTCCATAAAGTCCCAAGTTATAATAGCACTTTCTAATTCTGGTAAAGATACAAAAGGTAAAAATGCTAATGCTGGTCCTCTACCTTGTACACTATCTAACATAGTTTGATACTTTAAGTTAGATGTAAATATAAATTTTTGTTCTTCTCTTAATTCTAGGTAATCGTTTCTATCTTTCTGTAAAGATACTTCTTCAGGTCTCCAGAAATAACCTAATTGTTGTTGAGTTAACTTATCAAAAATAGGATACTTCATAGTATCAAATCTTTGTACTGCTAAATCAGGACCAAAAAACATTGATTGTTTTGTTGGGTCTAAATTTTTGTCTTTGTTAAATACTGATTTCATTTATATTTCGCAAGTATCACAATGCTCTTCTTCCTCTTTACTTTTGTTTTCATCTAATATAGTTTCTTCTACATCATCTTTCCAACCAACAGGATGTACTGGTTCATCATAATCTTTCTTACTATCATATGTGTTTTGATAATAAGAAGTCTTCCAACCTAGTTTATAGGTCGTCAATAAATCTTGTGCCATTACCGATACAGGCACTTGATTGTCTTCATAATTTTCAGGATTGTATGACCAGTTACCACTTATTGCTTGGTCAAAATATTTTTGTATAATCGCAACGATATTTATATATCCTTCGTTTTCTTTCATATCCCACAACAGACTATAATTATTTTTTAATCTTTTGTAATCAGGAACAATTTGTTTCAATGGACCCTTTTTACTTTTCTTAATACTTAAATAATCTCTAGGTGGTTCAATGCCGTTTGTAGCATTGGAAACCACACTAGAGGATTCTGATGGCATTTGGGCCGAGAGCGTGCTATGTCGTAGACCGTGTGTTTTAATTTCTTTCCTTAACCATTCCCAATCGTAAGTATATTGACGATTGTTAACTAGTTCATCAACTTCTTTTTTATAAGTGTCAATAGGAAGAACACCATCTGAATATTTGGTTCTTTTAAAGTATTCGCATTCACCTTTTTCTTGTGCAACTTCTTTACTTGCTTTTAATAAAAAATATTGAAATGCCTCGGTTAACTTATCTACTTGTCTCCAAGCAAGTTTATGTTCATACTTGTATCCTTTTTTAGCAAGATAGTGTGCAAGTCCTATATAACCTACACCTAAACTTCTTCTTTTCTTTGTAGAAATTTCTGCTGCCTTAACTGGATATTTTTGATGATCTATTATTTCATCTAAAGACCTTACTGCTAAATCACATAAGTTTTCTAATTCATCTCTTTTGTTTATTAATCCTACATTGATAGCAGATAAAATACATAATGCAATTTCACCTTCTTTGTCAATGTGTTGTATAGGTTCAGTAGGTAAAGTTATTTCTTGGCATAAGTTTGACATTGTTATTCTGTCTTTAAAAGATGAGTGAGTATTACAATGGTCTATATTCATAATGTATATACGACCTGTTTCTGCTCTTTCTTTTAATATGTCAAAGAATAAATCTTGTGCTGATACTTTCTTTTTAGTTACTGATATTTTTCTTTCTGCTGTTTTATAAAGTTCATCAAATTCTGGTGTACCCCACGCCTCATATAATTCAGGTACTTCGTGTGGTGAAAATAAAGTTATATCTTCTTCATTGATAAATCTTTCATAAAATAATTTAGATAATTGTATAGAATAATCTAATTTTCTAACTCTATTATCTTCAGTACCTTTATTATTTTTTAAAACTATAATGTCTTCTATCTCTTGGTGCCATATAGGAAAGTGTACTGTTGCTGATCCACCTCTTACACCGTTTTGTGTGCAACACTTAACTGTTGCCTCAAATTTTTTTAGAAATGGTATAACACCTGTGTGTTGTACTTCTCCACCTCTTATTCTACTATTGATACCTCTAATACGACCTGCATTGATACCGATACCTGCCCTTTGAGCAACATATCTACCAATTGCCATATCACTTGAAAAGATACTTGGTAAAGTATCGTCAACATCAACCAATACACAACTTGCATATTGTTTAATAGGTGTTCTTACACCTGCCATTACAGGAGTTGGTATGTTTATTTTAAATTGTGATATTGCGTCATAGTATTTTTTAACATATGACATTCTTTTTTCTTTTGGGTATTTTGCAAATAGTGTAGCAGAAATCATCATATACATAAATTGTGGTGTTTCAAAAACTTCACCACTTGATCTATCTTGTACTAGATACTTGTCCAAAACTTGTCTTAAACCAGCATAAGTAAAATCATAATCTCTATTGTGATTAATCCAATTCTCCATTCTATCAAAATCTTTTTTCTCATATAGATTTAATATTGAAGGATCATAAACACCTTTCTCAATACATTTTTTAGTGTGTTCGTAAATGTGTGGGTGATCCCAAAGTTTATCTATAACTTGTTTTCTTAAACTATAAAGTAATAGTCTAGCAGCAACATATTGATAATTTGGATTTTCTAGGGAAATTAAATCTGAAGCAGACTTAATTAAAATTTGTTGAATTTCATCTGTGGACATTCCATCATAAAATTGTAGACCACTATTCATTTCTACTTGTGATGATGATACACCTGTTATATCTTCAACAGCATACTCTACCATATCGTGTATCTTGTCAATATTTAAAGGTTCTTTTCCTCGGGCACCTCGTTTTACTACATTAATAATATCTTGTACCATTTAAACCTTTTTCCAATAACTTAATTTTGTTAATGCCGATAATTTGTTGTAAGTATTTTTACTTATAATATTTTCAACTTCAGGAATACTTTGACCATTCATAATCATTTCGTTTACATCTTTAAGTTGTATATCATCTGGCCAAATAACAATATTATAATTTTTTTCAATCACATCATACATTCTTTTAATTATTTCTTTATTACGAGGTTCGTTGTCAAATATATATGTAACTTTATCATTTGATATTTTATTTTTTAAAAACAAATCTGCCCCAGCAGCAGCAAGACAATTATCAATAAATAAACTATCAATCGGACCTTCAACGATTTTAATTTCTTTTGTAAAATTAACTCGTTCAAGTCCATATATTTTTTGTTTGTTTTCATCTAGTTTGATCGTTAGATATTTTGGTTGTTCTTTACCGAAAGCACGACCTTGAAAAGCAAACAACTTTCCAGTTGTATCAAAAAACGGTATAATAAGTCTAGGATGATCTTTAATAACTTTGTAAGTATTAGGTTTTACTTTGTTAACTAAAGTCATAAACTTATTACATAGATATAAAATATCAAAATACTTTTTAGGTATCTTTCTTTTAATACAATATAATCTAGCAGGATGATCTTCAGGCAAATCAGATATAGATTTTAGATCATCTAGTATTGTCTGATCTTTAAACTTCGTTGGTTTAAAATCAAACTTTGGCGTTGGTGTCGCAGGTGCCGATCCCTTGTATCTCTCTAAAATATATTGTGAATATAAAGTAGAGTCTACAAATTTTAAAAAATTGGCGAAATTTTGTCCTTGACCACAATTGTGGCATTTAAAGAACATATCATTTTTTACTCTATAAAGATATGCTCTCGCCTTGGTTTTTGATTTCTTCGAATCTCCACAATGTGGACATCTGAAGTTAAATAGATAATCAGTTTTCTTTTTAAACTGGTTTAATCTACCAGAAACATCATTAATAAATTTTAGATCAATATAACTTGACATAGCAAATTCTAATATATCACCTTTACCCAAAAAAGTCAAGTCTAATCCGTTGCCGACTTTTTAGAGTAAAAAAATAGCGCCGTACTTTCCTGCACTTAAAAAGTGAGGTTTTTTGCTAGATTTTGACCTAGTCTAATTTAGACCAGTTCCATTCATCATATTGATTATAAACTTGAAGTTTTTAGATAATACCCAACCAATAGCAAGGAATCCACCTAGTATAATCCATCTGTATTTCTCTAGGACTCCTACTCTTCCACCTATATCTAAACGCAAAGACCTAATCTCATTTAAAAGTCTTTTCTCCACTTGATCCATTTCTCTTTGTAGGTCTCTAAAAACTTCGTCTATTTCACTATCTCTATCTTTGATTTTTCTAAAGATAATGTCATCAACTTGTTCTTGTTTATTGATTTTTTCTTCGTGTACTGCCAACATAGACTTAATAGATGTAGATACATCTGTTAGTTTATCTATTGCTGTGTCTAAACGACCTTGAATACTATTAACATTTTCTATCTCTTGTTTTAGAGTTGCTAATTGTACTTTAATATCTGTATGATTATTTTCTGGCATTAGAATTCCCTATCTATCCAATTATATATAGACCAATTCATATAGATAAGTATTCCAAAAATTAAAAATAAGTTAATTGTTCCCCAATCCATTTTCTCTCTCTATTGTGTAAATTGAAACTTTATTTGATTTCCCTTTTACTTTGACTGTATCAAGTTTTTTAAAATTAAATGATGTAGATATATCACGGTAGGTATCTTCTCCTACTACCAATGTGGCGTCATAGTTTTTAGAAACTCCCTCTAATCTACTTGCCAAATTAACAGCGTCACCGATAACTGAATAGTCAAATCGTTGTTCACTACCCATATTACCAACAATACATTTTCCTGTATTGATTCCTATACCTATATTTATTTCATTTGAATCTCCAAACCCATTATTATTATTCAATTCTTTCAACTTGTCTATCATTTCAAGTGCTGAATTGATTGCTAATTCTTTATGATTTGGTGTGTCAATAGGCGCATTCCAAAATGCCATTATACAATCACCCATATATTTATCAATCGTACCTCCGTTCTTCATAATAATATTTGTCATTGGTGTTAAAAATTTATTAATCACTTTTGTTAAGTCAGCAGGATTACTTTGATACTTTTCTGACAATGGAGTAAAACCTCTAATGTCTGAAAATAAAAATGTTAATTCTTTTGTTTCTCCACCTAGTTTTAATAGACTAGGATTCTGTTGTAGTTTCTTAACCATATTTGGTTCTAGGTAATGTTCAAATTGTTTTTTAATTTGTAATTTTAATCTGTTCTCTCTCGCAAAATTATTATAAATTAAGTGTGCCCATACTATACTTACTATAAATGCAATAGATGACCAGTCTGTAAGTATCATATATTTCTGCCATATATAACCACTTGTAATTATTAATTCAAAATAGAAACCTACTAACCATAATGCTGACCACATTAATCCAACTCTAGGTATAACTAATAAAAAGAAACCTAATGCTAATATTAAATATGTCCATTCTGATACAGGTACCCAATCAGGTCTTGTAATATATTTACCTGACAATAATGTTTCAGTTGACAATGCCATTATCTCGTGTGTATTTTTTAAACCATTAGGTGTCAATACAAATGTTGAACCTTTAAATGTAGTACCTATAAAAACTATTTTACCTTTCATAGATGACCAATCTTTATCTGTATAATCTACTCTAGGTATTTGATGTCTGAAATCAATCCATATATTATCTTGTTTAGGTATAGGAAATTTAATGACTTTCATTATAACAGACGGTACGGATTTGTCAAGTGGTAATTTTCTAATAGTACCATCAACATCAATAGGTACTTCTACATTACCTACACCTAATACTTTTCTTTCTATACTTTGTAAATTCTTTGCGTCTGGAGTTTCAGTTAAGATAACAGGATACTTTGAAATCATTTTTAAAAACATTTCATCACCACCTAATCTATCTTTATGTACAAAGACTACATTTAAGAAGACTAAAGCAGCACCGTTTTTATATGCGTTGATTATTGTACGACCTAATATATCTCTCTTCCACGGCCATTGCCCTTGTTTTTTTAATGCCTCGTCTGATATGTCTAACAACACCAAACTTTTAGATTGGTAATTAGTACCAAACTTTTGGTATAAATCAAAGGTTTTTAATTGTAGGGTTTGTAAAGGTATAGGATTATATAGTTTTAATGCTAATAATATAATCACACTTACCACTACTGCCCAAGTGGAAGTTATCTTGTTCATAATAATTATTTAGTTTCTCCATTGTACTGGTAACCACCACTCCTGATACCAATGTTTAAATTGTGCTGGGTGTCTTCCAATGATAACAATGTACCAAAATCCCTTTACCAATTCTTTTAATGCCTTTATTTTTTCCATTAGTCTGTCTGTATAATTGTAATATTTTGTTGACTGGAACTACTGCCAATATCAATGTGTTGTGCTTCTTTATCTTGTAAAATTTGAACATCTGCCTCGTCAGCAGTTTCAATCTTCAAATATGATCTATGATTATCATTATATCTGTTTATGATTGAATACCCACTAACGGAAGTATCTACATCTGCGTCATAAGTATTACCTAATGTTGAAACTCTTCCTGTTGAAGTAACACTTGTTGACACACCACCACTTGTTGTAGTTAAGGTTTGAGTTACATCTCCAGTAGAATAGTTTAATGTTTCACCACTAGCAGTTACCTGTGTTTCTGCACCAGTATTATCAACCCATTCAGTACCACAACTAGATTTAGCATTGTCCCAATAGTATCCATAATTTAAACAGTCTTCCTTATCATAACTTGCTAATAATAATTCTAATTCTGCGTCTATATCATAATCATCTTCATAAGAATATTCATCTTCCCAATTACTCTCATCTGATTCATTATTGTAATCGTAACCTGTGTACCACCAATCGTATAATGCGTCCCAATATGTGTCCCAATCAGACCACTCCCAATCAGTTATGTAAGTCTTCTTTAAGTCTTTCATCTTCCAAGGTTTAGGTTGATTATCACACATTTTCCAATTAGGATAACTTCCACACCAACCATATAGTTTACCAAATATCTTTTTAGATTCTTTAGTCCAACTATCATTGGTTACTTTTAAAGTCCAATCATCTTTGTACCAATCATTTAAGTAATCAATATAATCTTGGTTGCACCAATAGTCTTCGTAACCATTGTACTCACAATAGTTTTGTACCGTTAATGTTGGAGGACCACCTGCAGCTTTGTATTCTGCATTGTCATAATACTTATCATCTAAAGCAAAATCTTCCCAAGTATATCCTTCAACAACAGTTGCTTCTGTTTCATCTTTTGTATCTTCAACAACATCAACCTCATCTACTGAAGCATTCCAAGAAGTTAAACCATAATCTTCTAATAGTTCATTATACTTGTCCTCATATTCATCCCAATCAACTGCGTCCCAATCTACATCATCCCAATTTATAGTGTCCCAAGTACAATCTGAACAACCTATGGCGTCAAAATATGCTTGATCCATTTCTGCATACATTTTCTTTGCGTCATCCCAATCCATAGTCTTCTCACCTTCAGCATCCCATACTGAAATCTGATTATCTTCATCTATATAACCCCAATCTTTTAAATCTTCTTCCCAAGAATCATAATAAGATGTATCAACATCTTCTATAACTTCAACTAATGCTGATTCTTCTGCTGATTTTGTTTCAACTATTGCGTCTGTTTCACCAACAGATAAATCTGTAGCAACAATTGTATTACTATCTTCTACTATACTTGCTTCTTCATTAATGATTGCCTCTTCCATCTCCTGTGCTTTAGTTTCTTCTTTAGACATTTCAGATTTTGAATCTACATCACCAAAATGTTTTTGACTTTCATCTTTTATATCTTCTTCAAATTCATTTAACTCAATAATATCTTGTTTATTAGTTTCTATTTTTGGAGGTGTTGGTGCTAAGTCATTACTATAAACGGTAACGGAATTATATGCGTTTGTAATTGTTTGAGAACCTGCGTCATTGGATACAGTTACTTGACCTACTGCACCAGAACTATCTGGCAACAAAGTAATTGTTGCTTTACCTGAAGTATCAACTGTTCCTGAAAAAGCAGTACCTTGTACTGTAATTGTGGCATTACCAGCATTAATATTAACTTCTCCACCTAGTGTAGATACTTGACCTGATTCGTATGTAAATGAACCTACATTAACTGATATGTTCATTGCAATTTCTATTGGTACAACAGAAGTATCAAAAGCAAATTCATCAATAGTTAATTCTGTATTGGGTCCCATTGTAAATTTAGTTTTATCAACATATGATAAAATCATTCCACCATCTTCTCCAGTTTGGAGAAAGTCGTTCATCTGCAACTCATAACCCATTGCTGTATTTTGAGTTTGACCATCACGCTCATTCCAAGTAGTACCCATTTGACCTATAACTTCGCCAACTTTTGGACTTGTTATTTGTGAGATTGTACTAGTACAGAAAAGTACCAGAAAGGATACTAAAAATAATAACTTTCTCATTTTTAACACCCGCCAGTTATCGTAGTATTATAATCTGCTGTTTGATTGTTTCTGTTATATGAATAGGTACAACTATCATTACCATCCTGATTTACGCTTAAGGTATAATCGTATATTGAATCACCTGATACATAAACATAAGCATAGTTGTCATCATTAAGTTGTTTAAGGTTAATATTTGCGTCATCTGTATAGATATAAACATATGCTTTATTGTCATCACCATTTGCATAGTAAGTAAATGTATTATCACTTCCACTTGTAACCGTTTTCAACCAATTGTCATCACCTCTTTGTATCATCCTGACGTGACTACTTGTACAACAGGAGTGAACATCTAAAATATTTGAATGACCTATGACATCGTGGACCATATAATTACTTTCGCCCCAAATTCCTGCGTGTACTCTATTAGAATTTCCTACAATGTAAAAATCTATTGTTGCACCTTCATCACCTGAATCATCTGCAAAGACACCGTGAGAAGCAACATTAGGACCTATCATTACATTTGCTTTAGAAGCACCAACCATACCTTTTGATTCTGCTCTGTTACTATAAAATTCTACATCATTTGAATCTCCATTAATCAATACATATAAGAAGTGTGAATCGCCGTGGGAATTCATCCAAAAATCATTTGAGGTTCCTACAATATCTAAATCAATATGAGTGTCCTGTACATCATCACTTGTACTTGTATCTATTTCTACTATGTTTGACCCACCTGTAATATCAATATCATAATAGTGTCCGTCTGCACCTACATCATCTAAATCTAATCTTAATACATTGGAATCACCTGTTGCTAAGTAATCAAAGGTCATATTAGAACCTTTAAATGACCTATGGTTGCTATCAGTAGCAACATTACTATCGCCTATTTGTTTGATGATGAGAGTAAGGTTAGGACCTTTAATTAAAAAGGGAGATGATGTGCTTAGACCAACCTTATTACCAGTTCCATCTTGTTTTATAAAGATAGAACCATTACTATCTTGGTCAACTTGCCAAATATATACTGAATTTCCTGCCCAACAATTAATCGTTGTCGCTAGAAGAATCACTAGAACCATTATCATTTTCTTCATTTGTGTTCTCCTCTTTTATCTTGTTCTTATTTTCTTCTTTTTGAATTTCTTTTATTTTAAGTGCCTCTAAATGTGCTAAATGTGCCTGAAGTTCTTCCCAAGTTTTAAACTTTGTATTATTATCTTTGTTATAATTTTTTACTTCAAGTTTTTGTGCCTTCTTTAATTCTTTTTTTGCCTTCTTTTCTTTCTTAAAATCTTCGTATGTTTTCTCTGGTTTCACTTCGCCCATATCAACTGTAATATCATCCGCTATTACTTTTAAATCTTTTGTAGGTTCTATTACTATTTCCTCTATTTCAAATTCCCATAGTCCTTTTTCTGCACCTTCATTAATTAATTCTACTACACCTTTTTCTATTGCTTTTCTTACTGCATAAGTTACAGGTTCATTTCTTGCCACACCTGCTTCAATCTCTACTAACATTGTATCAGTATCTAAATATTTAAATATATCGCTGCCAGTTTCACCTGATATTATAGTCTTCTCAACAGTAAGTGATACCACTACTTCACCTGTTTGTACATTAACAAGTCTTAATATAATTGTAACTACATCTTGTCGCCATTGTTTATGTGCTTGTATACCTAAAATTCTTGCACCAAAACCACCTGTCTTTACATCACTATCATAACCTACTATACCACCTGTGATATATGCACCTGCAAATAACAATGGAGGTAATGGTTCTGCACCTTCTCCATTAACTTGTTGTCTTGTAGAACGGATTAATTTTCTTTCTTGTAATAGACTTGGTAAACTTGCTCGTTCTACTATTCTAAACCATTTGCCATCACCTGCGTCTTGTAGTGCTTTAATTAATAACTGATATGATCCTTGAGTTACTGCTGTACTCATTGACGCAAAGTTTCCACCAGGTTTCTTTTGACCTGTCATATCTAAAAAGTCATAGACTGCAATGATAATAGGATCACCTTTAAGTAATTTCACTTCCGTTAATTCTTTATACAGAACAGGTTGAGACCTAACATCAAAGTCAGGTTTGCCTGCACAACTAACTAACAATAATGTTAGTAATAATATAACTATACTTCTAAACATTATGAATTGTCTTCCTTCGGCATTGTAAATGTCGTTACAGTTCCATCTGATTCTGTAACAACTACGGTAACGGTATCTGGTGACTGACCAGATGTTGTTGTCCAAGTAACTACTTCACCACCAATTGGTGATGTAAATGTACCAGAGTCTTGTTGTAGACCATCTGTACCAAAAACATTATCTGTAAGTTGTTTAGCAAGTGCTGTATAGAATCTTGCCTCTACATTTGCTTTGAATTTTGCTATTGCTGTTGATTTAGCGTCTGCGATTACTTTATCTGCTGCCGCTTTTTCTGCTGCTTTGATTGCGTCTTTACGAGTCTTCTCAATATTCTCTATCGTTAGGTAATGTGATGACTTTCCTACACCTGAAAACGATGGACTATGAAATTTAAAACTCAATTCACTTGCGTTTGCCTGTGAAAATACCAATAATGCTGCTAGAATCCCTAGTGATTTTCTCATAAACCTCTCTCTTTTACAGGTATATTTATAAGAATTACTTGCTGAATTTGTCTGTTAGTTTATTGATTAGTTCAAAAGCAACTTTGATTTTCTCTTCCAATACTTTAATTCTATAATGTGCTTGTGCCAAGGTGACAATTAATAAGATAAATGCCACAAATATCGGCCACAATCTACTCAACATTAATACTGCTTCGCTATCCATTATTTTTTAAACTTTGTTGCCTCTTCGGAACCGCCTGTTGCTGTTCCTTTTGTATAAGAGTGAGCACCCATACCTGCAAGGTCTCCATCTTTAACAATTAGATATTGATTTCTAATTTCTGAACCATCAAAAAAGCATTCAAGTATTTCTCTAACACCATCTGCATATCTTGTTTGTGCTGATAGTGAAGTACCTGAAGTGTGAGGTGTCATACCGTGGTTAGGCATTGTTCTCCAAATGTGGTCGTTAGGTGCTGGTTGGGGAAACCATACATCACCTGCGTACCCACTTAATTGTCCTGACTTTAATGCTCTTGCAATAGCATCCTTATCACAAATTTTTCCTCTTGCTGTATTAATTATGTATGCACCTGGTACACACTTACTAATTAATTCATCATTAAACATATGTTCTGTTTCTGGATGTAAAGGACAACTTATATTAATTACATCACACCTTTTAACTAAAGATTCTACTGAATCGTGATAAGTTAAATTTAATTCTTTTTCTTTTTCTTCTGGCAATCTATGTTTATCAAAGTAATGTAAGTGTACATCAAATGGTTTCATTTTTCTTAACATATCATAACCAATTCTTCCAGCAGCAATTGTTCCTATGTGCATACCTTCTACATCATAAGATCGTTTAACTGCGTCAGCAATATGCCAACCACCTTCGTTAACTATTCTATGTTGATTGTGATAATCTCTTACTAAAGATAAAATCATCATAACAATATGTTCAGCAACTGACCGTGAATTACAATAAGTTACTTCAACTACATCAACTTTATGATCCATCGCTGCTTGTAAGTCCACGTGGTCTGAACCAATCCCTGCTGTAATTGCCATCTTTAATTTTGGCGCACTCTCAATTCTTTTTCTATTTAAATAGTACGGCCAGAATGGTTGAGATATAACTACATCTGCGTCAACTAGTTCTTTGTCTGCAACGCAACCATCTGCGTCTTTATCCGAGGTCACAACTAAAGTATGTCCTGCGTCTTCTAAAAATTTTCTTAATCCTAATTCACCAGATACACAACCTAATAATTCTCCTGCGTTGAAATCTCTTCCTTTAGGAGATGGTAATGTCATACCATCTGGATACTTTTCTAATTTAGGTATGCACTTAACTGGATATGATTTTGGCATACCGTCTTTTGGATCATCATATAATATACATAATATTTTCATTATCTACTCTTCCTTTTTATGTTTTCCTAATATCTCTACAATCTCCCAAGTTCCATCCTGATAATGATGTACTTGAGCGTCAACTAAATCACACATAAATGCTAATGATTCACCATCTATCTTGTAAGTGATACCATTTATTTCTACACTATCCATTTCTGCTGATTTGTTTCTCCACTTTTTCTCAACTTCTCTTTTTGTTTTTAAGCAATCACTCATACTATTTGCACCTTTATGGTCTATTAATTGACCATCTGCAAATACACATACTGCAAATACTACTTCAGGTGGATGTTTATGTTCATTGGCATCCAAAGGACATTGTTCGTGTCCATCTTTACCGCAACCTGTACAATCTGCTCTAGCATAACCGATACCAATTGCTAATAAAAATAGAAGGCAAAAAATAAATGCCCACTTTTCAAAACTGTTATGAAAAAATTTCATAGTTCTCTCCCTATCTAATTGGTGGAACATACATCACACCACCATTCTTCCAAAGATTATTTAATCCTCGTTCTAATGCAAGTGGAGTATTTGGTCCCACATTTCTTTCAAATGACTCTCCATAATTACCAACTTGTTTGATAATGTTATAACCAAATTTCATACCAAGTCCTAACATTGGACCGATATAACCTTCCACACCTAATATTCTTTTAACTTCTTTATTTTTTGAAGTTAACATTAAATCTACATTATACATTGTAATACCTGCCTCTTCAGCATTTATCATAATGAAATGTGTCCATCTTATTACATCTTCCCACTCTTGGTCGCCTTGTCTTACAAGTGGACCTAAAGGTTCTTTAGATATAATTTCTGGTAATACCAACCATTTACTTGGGTCTTCTGCACCTGCTCTAGCACTTGCTAAACCAGAAGCGTCTGTTGTGAATACATCACAATCTCCAGCAAATAGTTTTGCCTTTGCGTCTTTATTACCTTCAACATATACTGGCACATATGCCATATTTTGTTCTGCAAAGTAATCGTTTAAATTTAATTCAGATGTTGTTTCTTTTGTAATACATACATACGCACCATCTAATTCTGTTGCACTCTTAATATCTAAATCTGTTGGTATTAAAAATCCTTGACCATCATAGTAGTTAACACCTGCAAATTCAAACATCAAGTTAACATCTCTACTGATTGTCCAAGTTGTGTTTCTTGCAAGTACATCAATATTACCTGACGCTAATGTTGGAAATCTTTGACTAGCATTTAGTCCTATAAATTCTACTTTACTTGAGTCACCAAATATACCAGCGGCAACTGCCTTACAGAAATCTACATCTAAACCACTCCAATTTCCTGCGTCATCTTGAGCAGAAAATCCTGGTAGACCAGCATTAACTCCACAAATAACATAACCTCTTTCTTGTACGGTTTTTAAGAGACCGACTTCTTGTTCTATTTTAATACTCTTTGTTGTATTACAACCTACTAAAAATAAAGCAACCAATAAACTCATTAATATTTTTTTCATATCATCTATCCTATTGCGTTAATACTTTTGTTTTCTTTTCTTTTTTCTTTTCTGTTAAAGACTTCGCTGTACCACCTAGTTTTAAACTACCAGATTGGTCAGGCATTTTGTTTTTAATACTAACAATGTTGCCATCTTTATCTATTTCTGCCATTGATGGACCACAAATAACTCTACGACCATCTTTCATTTTTTCAATCTTTCTTTTTTCCTTCAAACAATCCATTAATCCATCATACTTAACAAACTCGCTTGATGTATCGGTCACAATAAACATTGTGATGATAGTAACTAGTGTTGTTGCATCCATCTTTACTCTCCTGTTGTATGTCCGTTTTTGACACTTCTTATTTTGTCTTTTAATTTTTCAACATCTGCTAAAACTTTTTCCATATCCTTCTGCAACCTCTCAATGTTTACGGCATTGTTCATCATATTTTGCAAATCTTTTTGGATAGTCTCCACTTGACCTGATAAAAATTCAATCAACATAAACTGCTCGGAATCAGCAGGTAAAGAACCCATATCGCCTCTTGGCCATTTGATCCTAAATTCGTTGTTCTTCTCTATATCTACTGCTAATGTTTCTTCTGCTTGTGTTAAATCTTTTTCTAATAATGTTGTATTAGTTTCCAATTTATTCAATCGCTCAATCACACCGAAATATGCCCACACTCCAACCGCAACTGCTCCAATTATAGCAATTAGGTTTTTCATTGGCATACTTACTGCCGTTTGGTCTGATATATCTAATCTATTCTTACTCATCTTTTACTTCAGTTTTCTTTTCAGGTTCATAATACTCTTTATATTTATCTAACAAATCATTGGTGATTTTCAATTGATTTCTGATTCTAGCAAAGTTTTTTGCAAGTAATTCAAAGTCTTTATCTGTTAGACCAAATATTACAGGATCAATACCCTCTTCCTCTAGTTTTTTGAATACTTCCTCAGCATTCTCACTAGTAATTATGATCCATCTTAATTGTTCTAGTTGTAGGGCACTAGGTTTCTCTAAATTGAGTTTTTCCCTCTCAACTTTCTTCTTAAATATTGTTAACTCTTTTACACCCGAACAACTAGTAAGGGATATAAGAAGGATTAGCAATAGAAGGGCACTCCCTATTAATTTCAGACTTCTTTGTAGCATTTTTTTCTTGTTCTGTTAGTTCTGCTCCACCTGCTATTTCAATACATCTTTTAGCATTTTCAGAACCTTTGTTTATTATTCTTTCAATAACTTCTGTTTTTTCTATGGCAAGTTTGCCAAAATCTCTATTCTTTTTATTAAATCTTTTATCTAAATCGTCTAGGTCATTCTTTAAATTACCTATTAATTTATTCATTTCTTGGTTTGATTTTAAGATTTCTGCGAAGTCTGCCTTTTGACTTTCTAGTAATTCTTTTTGGTCAGCGATTGCTGATTCCATTTTGATAGCATTTGATTTCAATATAGCATTATCACTTCTCAACTTCATAACATAAACGCCAGCGCCAATGACGGCGCTAGCGAGTATACCAATAAAAAATAATCTAATACCTAACATTGTATTAGTCTTTTTTCCAAATTGCCACTAGACCCCAAGCGATTGAAGCCCAAGCAGCAATAGTAGCAATATTGCCTGCAAATAAAACTATGCAACCAATTGCTATTAAAGCACCACCGTGTAATGATGATACTTCTTTTGCTCTTGCTTTTACGAATGAAAACATATGTCTTCTCCTTTATTTTAGTTTATCTTGGCACCAACTTTACGGTGTTTGTTCCAAGCCAAAAAACCTCCTAGTCTTAACGACCAATATGCGAGGTAGTTCATAAGATAGAACCCATTAACTCCGATATTAATATCTCTAAAGATTTCGTCTGAATGCTTTTGAGATATAACTCCAAGGGTTTCTTTCTTATCTTTTTTTAATAGTGTCTGGTACTTATAAGCATAATCGTGTACCAATCCTCCCATTAAAAGCACCCCAACTGGCGACAAAAAAGTATGCAAGAATTTTGGTATACTTGCACCATCAAATTTAAACCCAGCGGGTATGACAAATTGTTTGTTATTTAATTCATAATTAAAATCTTCAGCGATTTCCCAATTTCTGACACCGAGTAACCACAAAAGTATTCCTTTGAAAAAACCTTTACCCTTTGTCTTAATAGGTAATGGTCTCAACACTGGCATATGCTTATATCTAAATGTATAACATCTAGGTTTCTTTTTATCAAATAAATTGATAACTAAACCTACAATGACTACAATAATTAATACAGTCCACATCCAAAACTTCATTGCTAAACTTAATAATAGTTCCATATAATCCTCTATCTCTATTTATAGAACAGGTGCTCCCCTACATTGAGGAAAGTTCCGCCCTTTCTTAATGCGCTTTTTACTTGCATTTCGTCTAGTTTAAACCCTAATGACTTCATTTTTAATACTGCGTCATTGTGTTCTTTTAAGTTAGTATTCAATTCTATTATAACTGTTCTTGCTTTTTGTATAGAATCTAACCCACCGTTGATAACTCTATGTTCTAAACCATCAACATCCATCTTAATATGATCTGGTTTTACATCCATTTGCTTGCAAAAAGTATCTAACATAACAGTATTGATACCTTGTTTAAAAGCAATATTCATCATACGACTTAAATCAAAATTCTTTTCTTCTTCAACGGTATGACAAGACCCACCTGGTCCTACATCCCTATTTTCTGCTATATTTAAAACAGAAAATCCATCATAGTCTAAATTGCCAGCACAATAAGCAGTTATTCTATCACTCATATTGTTTAATCTTATATTCTGACATAACAAATTATAATTACTTGACTCTGGTTCAAACGCATATACTCTAGCACTTCTACTCACAGCACTCATCAAAGAATACATACCTACATTTGCCCCTATGTCTATTACAACATCACCTGCTTGCATATTATCCATCCAAGTTATCGTAATAGGTTCTTTTCTAAAAATTTTCTTAACTCTACCTGCTGTCTTCTTGGTAGGTGTATAAAATTTTACTTCTTTATTATGATAACTTAAACTTTCAATCTCTCCATACTGTATCATATAACATCATCTAACATATTACCTTGTTGATTTCTTTCTCGTTTCCATTGTTCAAATTCTTCAGCAGTTATCTTTTCACAACCCATTTGAAAACTTTGATATTTCATATTTAAACTTTTAAATGCTGACAAAGTTTCTTCCATTATAGGAGGTTGTGCTGCCTCACACTCTTGTTGTGTACTATAAGTTTTTAAATCTGTTCTATAATGTGTAGTACAAATATCTGCTCCATTAAATCCTAACACACATAAAATTCCGAATATTCTAAACATATCATTTTTTCCAATACTTGTCTGACCGAAGATTATAAACCAGTGCTAATCTATTTTTTATTCCATCTGCTTTATAACTATGCCAAGTATGATCGTTTCTGCTAAATGCAAAAGCACGATTTGGTTTCCACTCTATTTGCTGTGGATTTTTACCTGACTTATCTTCATATAACCAAGTACCTTCATTTGTTTCTGGTGCAATATATACTACTACACTTAAAAGTTTATCTCTACTATCACTATGGATAGGGAAGACATAATCTCTACCATTATTTACAACATTTAATTCTGTATACCAGTAATGTTGTAATTTATCTGGTGCTAATTTTGTTAACCATTGCCACATTTTATCGTGGTATGCTTCGTGGATGTTTCTTATATTGTCTTCAGTTAAAGGAGAGATACCATCTTTACCAGATGATGATTGAAAACCTATTTCTATTTTACCGTCTTTGTATATCTTATGCTTATAGATATCCCACTCGTTAGGTTTTGTATCAAATTCAATATTTCTTATGGTATGAAAATGTCTATGATATAAAAAACTATCTTCAACCTCATAATCAGGCCACATCACTTATCTCATTTCTTTTTTTTACTTGCCTTTAAACTAACTGTTCCTATAGCATCCAATGGTCTCATTGTAGTTGGATTTAATGAAGTGCTAACTGAATCTCCAACACCTGCGGATAGACCTACTCTACGACTATCTTTTCCACCTTTACCTTTTGGAGCAGTATCAGTACCTTTTCTACTTAATGCTGCCATAGGTTGTAAAGCATCCAATCCACCAACTTTAATAGTTGATATACCTAGAAACTCTTTTAATCTTTTAACCATTGTATTTGTCCTTAAATGTTTTGTATTCTTTTTCTTCTTCTACTTTAAATTCTGTTTTACCTAAAATTTTTTCATCCAATTTTTGTTCAATGTTTTCTATCTTTTCAATAACACCTCTTAATACTACATTGTTATTGTCATCACTCTCTTTGATTTTTCTTTTGATAGGTTTAGCGAACATTAACGGATCTTTTTTATCTTTCCTAACACCTGGTTCGTGCTTAGGTGGAAGTGCTACATTAGCACCTGTACCTACTGCATTCGTTGGTGCGTCTTCATCAATCTTGTTGATGAGTTCGTCCATCATATCTTTATAATGTTTTGGCATACTCATACTCCGATACTAATTCTCCATTTCTTTCATATACATCAACACCAAACCAGTTACAAACAATTTGATCGTCTGTATCAAACTCTGGTATCTCTCTGCTTTCATTTAATATATCTTCATAGAGATTGTTGTCTTTTAAATATGTAATAATAGTAGACTCTATTACATCTTTATGATTTGAATACTGTTTATTCTCTTTTAATAATAAAGCGGCTGCAACTGCAAATGATCCTAACTTACCTTTAATACCTACTTTCGCAAGTATTCTTTTTAAATTAAAAACAAACCTATGTAATACAGTATAGGAACGCTTTGCTTGTGTTCCTTTAATTGTTGTAAATTTCTTCAGTACATTACCATCTTTATCAATGATACCATACTTGAAGGCAGGTTGTCTTTCAAAAGGTGTTACTAGCATTTTAATAACTCTATATGCGATTAGTAAATCAACTCCTCTAGTTGCCATTACAGTTCCTTTAATAGTTTTTTAATGTTCTCATCTATTTGAACATCATTAAGTTCGTGTGGATACAGATAATCTAAATGTTTTAAAACTGTTTTTAGTATTGACCAATATTGTTTATCAATCTTGTACAAAAGTAATACACAAGCGGCTTCTACTCCAAAAACATTTTGTAAAACTATTATATGATTTAATATTAGTCTTACTTTTATTTCATTCGTAATCTTATATCTACGAAATAACCTTTTAAGATACTTGAATCTTTTAACATCATCATTAAATTCCTTACTCTTTTCAAGTGTCGGATTATCATAATTTTGCTGTGCATACAGCAACCAATTATCTTTGGTTATCTCTTTGAACATTAAGACTACACTAACTTAGCGTAGACCTTTGATGTTCCGTTCTTTAGAGTTTCATAAGATACTTCCATCTTTAATCCACCCTCTTTTTTATGAGATATACCATCATCATTTATATCAGAACCATCGGTATCTTTACCAAATCTTCCACCAAATTGTTTCACTTCAGCAGTTACTTTACCAGAATCTCCTGTAATATCACAAGGTGATACTGTAAGACCAATTCTTTGTAACTTTTCTCTTAATTCGTCAACTGCAAATTGAGGTTTTAAATATTCCCTTTCGGCAATAGCACCTACAAATCCGTTAACTCTTTTTAAAACATCAGCATCCTGAATATTATGTACACCTATTGATGAATCTTCTACTGAATTTGTAGTTTGTGATCCAACAGCAGAAGCAGTTTTATCCGAACCTGATTCGTTTACGTGTTGTTTAAAAGTTTTCATTTATTTTCCTCTACTTCTTTTTTTTCTTTTTTAACCTCAACCTTTTTTTCAGGTTGAGTTGCGCCTAAAACATCTTCTTCAAAGTCTTTTATGTCTTCTTCTTTAACGAATTGTTTAAACTTTTTTACCATTTGTGCTCTCTCCCTTACTCAACTTTAATAGTTTTTCTGTTTGTTGCATTGCACCATAGACAGCATTCAAATTATTTCTCATACTAATTACTTCTCTTTCTACGGTTTCAATTTGTTTCTTTGTTTTATCAAAGTCAGCTTTTAATACAGAAAGTTCTTCCTGTAAATATTTTTCATCTAACATATTATATTATCTCCTTATTACGAAATTACGTGACCGTTGCCACCTATTATATTCCACTTGTTACTCTTAAAAAATAAAATTACACTTCTACCTGGGGCGTCAATGTTTACTTTCGTACCTACTACATTAAAATTTGTAGGTGTTACTGTAACCAAATTTGAACCTGCTGTTGATGTGTTAACTATTATTTTTACTTGACCGTCAGTTCCATCTGCTAAAGTTACTGGACATCCTGCTGCTGTTGCGTTAATTAGAGTCGTTGACCCTGTTACTTCAACTGCTAAAGATGAAGATCCATCACCTGAAATTGTTTGTGCTGTATCTTTTAATCCTATGTAAGAAGGTATATTATTAAATACATCTTCTGCTGTAACTTTTTTATTGATTGGTGTTCCTGATGGATTATCAATTATGTGGAACAAATCCACACTTGCCAATGCGTCACCTAGATCGGTTAACGCTGTTATTTTCTTATCTGCCATTTGTTTCTCCTGTTAACCCCTTATGGGGAATGCTACTCTAGGCATACACCTAGATCACTTTGTTCATATAGTATATATAAGGGCGCCAAAGCGCCCCTATATGTTTATTTGTTATGCGTTAGATGTTAGGCAAACTAGAGTCGTATAAGATACTCTACCTGCTCTGCCACCTGAACCAGTCGTTTTTAGAACCCATCCTGAATGAGCAACCTTTCCAGATTGCGTTTCAGAAGCGTTGTAGTTAAATAAACCGTTAGTTGCTCCACTTATAAAAGTATTAGCACTAGCGTTTTCGTACAACGAAGTTCTATTAGCACTTGAAGGTGCTACATTCAGCATAGTCGCTGCCCATAAAGGCGCTCCTGCTGCTGAGGATGCTGTTGTCCAACTTGACATATTATTCTCTCCCTTTGTTAATTGTTTAAGGTACTCAATTGTTGATATATAATACTATTTATAAGAAAAGATACTAGAAACCTAGTTTTTTAAGTTGTGCGATAGTGCTAGATGTTGATGTGTGAAGTATACCAATGCCCCCTCTAGCAGAGAATTGGGATGTGTTTTTGAAGTAATCGTCTATTAATATTGCAGGTTGACCTGCTACTTTTGCGTATGAAGCTTTTTGTACTCTCTTTACTAGATTGATTCTTGCTGGTGATAGACCTAATTTAGTTCTTGCCCAATGTGATTTACCAGGTATACAATTAGGATCAAAACTTTCTTCTACATATGCTGATAAGATATGTGGTTTATGTGTACGAATAAAAGACCATAGTTGTCTTCCACCTGCCTGCCAAGGTAAGGTGTGCCAAAATTTGGGAGTGTCTTTGATTTTTTGCCACTTTTCTGACTTACTAGCATACATCCATTTCATAATGGGCATACCAGTTACCTTCTCAGCAGCAGTTTTAAAATCACAAAGAACACCATCCATATCACAATAGATACGAGGTTTCATAGTTTTAGTATTTGTAATCTACTCTTGGATTCATTTCAGGTGAAGTAGCAATCTTACCTGACATTGTTTTTTTCTTTGGATCTCTTGTGTCTGTATCTGCTTCTGCTTCTTTTTTCTTATCAGACTCACCATCAGGTGCATTTTTAGGACCCTTGCCTTCTCTTATTTCAGCAGCAATTTGAGCAAAAGTTTTATTATCATTAGCAGTAATCTCTTTTATAGATTTATTTACCATATGACTTATAGGACTTTTTTCTCCACCCTTTGATCTTTGACTTGCATTTTGTTTTTTAGCAATATTCTCTTTTACTTTAGACTCTTTTACTTCCCTATTTGGAGCAGCAGTTTTATCACCTTCTTTTTTTTCTTTATCTTTTAAATGTTTATATGCTACACCAATAGTTAATGGAACCTCACCTGTTTCTTTATTAGGTTCTGGTTTCACAATTTTATTTTTTTCATTCTCAATTTTTTGTTTTAAAAGATTGATCTGACCTTGAGCAACTACTAATTGTTTTTCTAATGCGTCTGCGTCTTTAGGTGAATCTTTATTATCTTTTGAAGAACTAGGTTCTACTTTAGCAGTTTTTTCTGGAGATTTCTTTTTCTTTAAATCTTTTAAATCTTCTGCCATTTGTGCGAAAGTTTTTGTATCATAAAATCCTTCTTTAACAGATGGATCTTTTTCAGCAACTCTATAACCAAATCTAAATTTTTTCTTTGCACCTCTGGAAGCACTACCTCTTTTAGATGATGAATTAGCACCACCTGGCATACCTTCTTTAATAGATGGATCAAAATGATTGAGCATATGACTATATGGTTTCTGTAAAGGAGCAGTTGTTTTTTCAGCACCTTCTATATCAACATCTTCTAAATTTCCACCACCACCTGGTCCTATATCTCTTTTTCTTCTTGCTTTATCTAATTCTTTTTCTGCTCTTCTAATAGCATCCTGTTCACTAGAAGCATTAATAACCATTTCAAAACCATCAACACCACCGATACCTTTATAACCCATAGTGCCTGATACTATCCATCTTGCTTCATTAATAGCATTTTTTGGTCTTATTCTGATTGTTTCTTGTACACTTTCAACTTTGTTATAAAACTCTTTCTTTTCCATACCAGTCATATGACCTATAGGTTTGCCTGCCTTGTCTAATTCTTTTTTGAAGTTATCTTTATAGTCTGTTTCTAAAACTTTATTCTGTAAGTTTTTTACAACATCTTCTATACTACCTTCTTTTGTTTTTAAATATTTCTCTCCCATTATGGTCTCCTTAAATTTTTATAAAATTTATCTTTTGTTCTCTTAATTTTTCTGTCTAAAACTTTCAGTTTAAGTTTATCTGAAACTTCTCTCCAAATTCTTTCAAAGGTTGCCTTACCTGGATGTACATATTCTTCATTTGCTCTTCTCAAAGCATTTGCAACATCTTTATGTTTTGCTAAACCTTTAGCAATCTTTTCAATTGCCTTATAAGCACCTGAATAATTACCTTGTTTGTATCTAGGATCATTTAAAATACCATATGCTTGTTTGATTTGTTTAGTTGTATATTCTAAAATTGTTTCTCCCATAGGTTCATAATCACTTTTTATATAAAGTGTATTGCCCTTTTTATCTTCGCCGCCATAATTCCACATTTTAATTCTACTTCTAGGCACATAATAATACTTCTCAATTTCGGATCTAGGATCTGGTACTGCTTTAATACCTGAAGTTGATTTCATTTTAAAATATCTAGCAAATCTTTTTATAGCATCCTGTTTATTTCTACCTTCAACATCATATTTTTTTATACCAGGTCTTACCATTACCGTTTTACCATCTGTTGACATTTGTTTTGGAACATTTGCTGTCACCTGATAAAGTATTGCTGCTTTACCAGTTTTATCTAAAGTAACTCCTTTGGCTTCTCCAATTTCATATTTACCTTCAGGTTCTGGTAGTCTTTGTTCAACAGGAGATGTGTTTCTTCCCATTTTACCAATCTTAAATCCTTTTGCTCTTAATTTCTGTGCCTTATTTTGTAAATCAGATAAAGTATCTGCGTCTTCAAACCCAGCGTGTTTACCATCTTTTTCATATGATAATCTATATGCTGATTTCTTTTCACCAATAGCATTCTTTGGTCTTATTCTTATTACTTCTTTAATATTATCATAGTTCTTTTTAAACCAAGCGTGTGCTAATTGTTTGTTAGATGTTTTATAAACTTCTTTTCCATCACCATCTAATACACTATACTGTCCACCTGAAGATGATACATAAGGTTTTTGTTTACTTTCATTTCTTTGTACTGCCTTAGCAATGTCGTGTGCCTTTGTAATAGTTTTCTTCTCTAAAGGTGGTTCGTCTTTCATAACTTCTTTTGCTTTTGCCATACCGATTGCATATGCTTTTCCATCTTTATCTTCAGTAACTATTTCTCCACCATTTTTTTTACGGTATGATAAAACTTGATTGTACTTACCTGTGAATACTACTTTACCAGTTTTATCTTTTACTTGGTAAGTTTTATTACTATCTTCTTCTAATTTACCTGCCCAATTAATATCGTCTTCATTATAAACATCTTCTTTTACAACTTCAATAGATTTAGTATCTTTCATATCACCAGTTTTATACCACTTAATAAATTTATCAGCAGCTGCTTTATCTTTATATTTACCGTGTATTAATTTACCACCATCTTTTTTAGTTATTTGTACAGCAAATGCTTCTCTAACTGGTATACCTTTTTGTATCATACGAGATAAAGCAAGACCTGATAAGAAAGGAATCTTTTTCTTTCTTAAATCATTTAATCTACCATCTGGTATTCTATCAAAAATTTTTCTTAATTTGTTTGCGTTAGGTATTGAAATAGTTTTACCTTGCATTGAAGCATATGATTTTGCCAATGAGTCTAGTTGTGCATTTGTAAATTCTTTTAATTCTTCTTCTTCACCTAAAATTTTCTTAACTGTACCTAATGGTATATTTAATCTTTTAGCAATTTCTTTAGCAGATTTTCCTTCTTGGTCAGCAGTAAAAATATCTTTCATTCTACCTTCATCAATTTGTGCCATCTGATCTAATAGTGTTCTTATATGTGTCATCTTTTCTTATAATGCTGAATAAACATTATCCCAATTTTTAATTTTTCTTTTTAACTCACTCATTAACAATCTCTCTAGTCTTTGTCTAGTTGTAACTGCGTCATTTCCAATAACTCTAGCATAATTATCGTGGATATATTCTAACGCCTCATATGCCTTCGCTAATTTTCTATCTTTTAATATTTTTTCTGCAATATATTTTCTTGTTTCAAAGTGTGAATTACTATGAGTCTTTGCTCTAATAAATTGCAAATCACTTAAACTTGCTACGGATGCTTCTTCTAAACCTTGTCTAACTTCTTTTAGTGTCTTTTTCATCTTCTTCTTTTTCATCAAACTGGTCGGCGTTTGGTGTGTTATTTGCTAAATCATCTAAAAATTTATCAAGTTCTTTATCTTTATCCATTACAAGTTCCTTATCATTTTAGATACAACTTCAGATAACTTTTTCTGCCATTCTTCCTTGTATCGTTCCTTATATTTATCTATTGTTTCACTTGAAGTTGACCAATCATTTATATCTTTTACAGATATGTCTGTACTTATTGGTCTTTCTACTACTTTTGGACCAGATGTACCATCTACTGCTGGTTTATATGATCCGCCCTCATAATTTGGATCATAACCATCTTGTCCTGGGGTTACTTTAACTGTGTGTTGAGCATAATCGTGCCCAATTTCGTATGATTCTTTTACTTTATCAGGTTCTTCTTCTCTCTTTTCTGATACGGCTTCAAAACCATAATCTATGTCTAAATTGTATTCTCTCACTTGTGCCTCTCTATCGGCAGATATAGGTAAACAATCCCATATCCACGCTTTGTGTAAATTGTTGTTGTTGTCTTCTAGTACAATATAATTTGTACCTTTTCTTATCACTTTTCCATTAATGTTTTCTTTAATGTTGTTAACTTTATCTCCTATATTAAAGATCATTTCTCTAATATATAAATCTCTTATTTGATTCTGTTCAAATTCTTGTAAGGTTTTAATAGGTCTGTAATCACCAGCATATTCATACTCCGCTGCTAATCTCATTCCTTTTCTTACATCTTTAAATAATTTTTCTGCGTCCCTATATCCTGCAGGCAATCCACTTTTAAAAGATGTTAAATCTTTATTCTGTGCCGCCGTTCTCATCTTACTTGCTGACATACCTGATACACCTTCTGAATCTGGATCTCTTTCTCCAGCAGATAGTACATTTATATTGTCAAAGTTATAGTGTCCGTGCCTACTTTTAACATCATTATATTTGTTTAAGATTGTTTCAAACTCTCTTACTCTATCACTACCTACAACCATAAAGATTTCAGTATATCCTTGTCTGTATAATTTACTTGCAATATCTAAAATCATATTTGTTGTATTGATTTCAATGTTTCTAGCAAATCTAGGAAACATCTTTTTCATATGTGCTAATTTTTCTCTAGGAGATAATGGATTCTTTTTAGTATCCCAACTTCTACTTAAATATATTTTAAAACTATTTGCTGGAACACTTGCTACTTTTGCTATTAGTTTTGCGTGTCCAGATGTTGGTGGATTAAATCTACCAAAAGTAAATGCTATTGTTCTTCTTCTAACTGCTTCTGTTTTTATACTATCAATTTCTTTATCAGTTACAATACCATCTTCTAAAATCTTTTTACATTTTTTATAGAAAGTAATGTAGTGATATTTTTCTAACATCTTATAGATAACTGCTTTAGGTAATCTATTCTTTATTCCGTATTGTCTTATTTCTTCAGGCGACATATCAGTATCAAACGCTTTTCTTCTTTCTGCGTCTACCTTATCACCTACTTTTATTATTAGTTCTATATCATATTCTATTTCATCTAGTTTATCTTTAATCTTATCTTGTAAATTTAAAACATCATTTGTTGTTAAACTTTTTAATTGTTTATAATCTATTATATCTCTTTTTAATTCACCTTTAATTACATCTATCTCGTGTACTTTTTTATCAAAGTCTTTAACATATAAAGAAGGATCAAATTCAAAATCTTCAGGTCGTTTAATAAATTTATTTTTTATAGGATCAAAACTTGCGTCTGCTTTTTTCTGTTGATCGTCATATACTTCATTGGTTGCTATAAAGAAATAATTAACAGGATGTCTTGTACCAGGTATTAATTTACCTTGTATAGCATTTGGATTAGATGAAGATAAAAACTGGTGAGATAATCTTAATCTTTCTTCTTCTTGTTTTTCTTTAGGTATATCAAACAACACATTGAAATCCAAGTCAGCGTCATCCCTATATCTTTTAGTTAGAATAGAACCAATCAATCCTATTTTAAGTACAGGATATTCTTTTTCAAATTCTTCAATCTGTTTCTTTACCATATCAATAATTGCAGGTTTCAATTTAGGATTATTTGTATCCGCATTATCAAACACACCTGTAGCATAGGTTTGTCTAGGTGTATCTATGACTGCCTCTTTGATTGGTATATTTTTTATGTACTCTTTAAATCTCATTTTCTTTTCTTTAATTCTAGTTCTCTTTTAATCCACGCCATTGCTGTACGGTTTTCTGGTTTAGTTCTTAATCTACTTCTTATAAAACGAGCAGCAGTAGATAGAGTTGTTGTAACTAATTCTTTATCACTTCTACTATTATCTACAATTAACATCTTCGCAGGACCAAACACTCTTTGGAACGCACCCATATTTAATTGTACTTTTTGCCAACTTTTCTTTGTAATATATTCTGGTACTTGTCTTTCTCTAATTTTATTTCTTTCTAACGCAACATTTAAACTTGTATTTACAAATACCATATAACAATCATATCCTATATGTTTTAACATATTAACTTGTCTGGATATAATTCCATAATCTCTTCCTGTACTATCAATAATTACACCTAATCTTCCTTTAAGATAAGAATCTAATTGTTTTTCAGTAACTTTTTTTGCGTCCCTTCTAATCATATCTCTAAAGTATGCTTCTTCATCTGGCATTTTCATAGACATACCCATTTTTCTTAAATCTCTTTCAAACTTAACATCTGAATTGACAAGTTTTAAACCTGTGCCAGCAAACGCACTTTGAGTTACAAAAGATTTACCTGAACCAGGACCACCTGCTAAGAAGAATGCTTTAAAGATACCTGGATCATAAACACCTTCGTTAATATATTGTCTTACTGAATCTAATGTCTTTTTCATTATCCTTTTACCCAATCTTTAGCAATAGTAAAGTTTGCTCTACTAAATTCTAATCTATCTACTAGTTTAACTGCACCTGCTTTTCTATCTACTGCAACAAATCCTTCTGGATTAGTTACTCTATAACCTTTACTTGTTCTTATAAAATGTCCGATTGATTGTATCTGTGATAGTTTTTGTATTAAAAAATTCTTTGCATTTCCTAAACTGACGTGACTCGCTATTGCAAAGTATAAAGCAGTTCTATTTCTATCTATAAATTTTAAATTTGTTGCTAATATATCTCTATATTTTTGTTTACCTTTTTCAGTTTTTCTAGCACTAATTTCTGCTCTTAAAATTTGTTCGTAATATTCTCTAAACATATCTTGTAAAGTTTTAACCTTACCCATATGCCCTTGTGTGTTTTTTATATAATGATTGAAAAATGATTTTAACCTAAACCCTACTGATAGACTATCGTTTGATTTCATTGCATTTAATAGAGTGGATGCTTTATGTAAAGAACCTTGTGCCATTCTAATTAGTCCATCAAATCTAGCAAGTTCTCCTGCTGTAAATGTAGATGAACCAGAAGTATCGGTATAACCTGCACTCGCTAAATAAACTGCTGCTGATCCTGACTTACCTCTTATTGTTCCAAAACCAGCAGATAAAGATTTCATATCTTTACCTGAATAGTAAGTATGAAATACAATTCCTATTCTTGCTCTGGAGATTTTTCTACCTAATTTTGAGTTTATTGGTACTGCGTATGTGATTGTATTAGGTGTAAAAGTTATCATCTTTTCACCATCTATACTTGCCATTCTTAAATCACCTTTTGTAAATAACAAATCACCTTGATAGATACCAGTTATGCCTAATCTTTTTAAATCTCTTAAACACGCCATTAATTTCATTGCAACAGGACCAGAGTGATTTCTGCTTATATCGCCAGGTGTGTAATTTATTTTAGGGGTTTTATTGAAGACTGATTTTGTACCGACAAAGAACTTGCCGTTTTCTGGATTTTTACCACATATTATAGCAGGAGCACCGTCCCATTTAACAGACATATTAACTCGTCCGCTAGCAGAACCAGCCAGCATATTTCTTACTGACTTTAAAAATGCAACAGCATTTTCTCCACCTGCTGACCCCCTATTGATTATATCATCTTCTAGGTGTTCAAGGTGTGTATTTTTATTTGAGGTAATGAAACCTTTAAAACTAAACATTTGTTCTCCACTTTATCCATAACTATAATCACATTTTCCATATAAATCACTTTCTACTATTTATACTATTTGGCAATCACAAAGGGACTTGATTCTGCTGTTCTGGAAGATGTATATTCCCATATTGCCCCTATACAATTATGAGATTTTCTCTTAATTTGCGATCCACCTTTAAATTTTTTATTTAAATATTCATTAAAATCCTTCATAATATAAACAGCACTTAAATAACCTATTTGGTCATTAAAAGTATCTTTTAAAGTTCTACCATATATTCTTTTAAATTCTTTACCATCTTTAAGTTCTTTTCTTTTACCTTTTGGAACTTTATTAAATGGTCCATTGTTATACATATCGTTTCCACTTATAAGTCCATATTCTTTTGTTTGAAACCCACCTGTGGTATTATATAATTTCATTGCACTTGCAAAGTTACCGTATCCAGTATTAAATTTTTTAGATAATTCTCCAGCAAATACTTTATCAGCAGTTAAAAGTATCTTTTCAAGTCGTGGTATACCAACTACTTGACCTGCCATTGGTTGACCTGGATATTTTAAAATAGTTTTAAAACCTTGAGAAGGTCTTCCAGAAGCAGCTGGTGTATGTCTAAATTGTATAGCACCTACTTTACCGTGTGGTTTTCCAGTTTTCATACGGACATATATATCTCTCACATACTTGTCTGGAAACTTTGAATTCCAATCAGTAAATATTCCTTTTGTTTTGTTATACCATTTCTCAAACTTTGCTGAATCTTTAGTAGGATTGTATTCTCCTTTATCTTCTCTACCTGCACCTGTAGCACGAGTACCTGCTATTGCTTTTTCTTCCACTGCTCGTCCTTTTTTGCCCATCCAATTAACCCTTTTAAGTTGAACCTCACCAGTAAGTCCTACTTTTTTTAATGATAAAGGTAACAATTGTCCTTCATCTATAAGAGTTCCTATTTTAGTATTAAGGGTGTGAAATTTTAAATTACTATCATCTACTGCTGTTTTATGTAATGCGTTTAATTCTGTTATAGCAAATTTAGTAGCATAATAAATGTCAGCAGGATTCCATTTATTAGGATTACCAAAATATTCTGGTTTAGGTATACCAGCAGCGGCACCTTTAGCAGAGGTGTCATTTGCTATTTTATATAATTTTGACATCAACCCCATTACCTCTTCGTCACCGTGTTTATAAAACACCTGAAGTGATTTTGGTGCTTTTATATATCCAAACTGCTTATCCACACCTTTGCTAGCAGAATCAATATCTAAAATTAATTTTTTAGCAGTTCTTATTGATGATACAAACCAATCATCTTTTTGTTCTAAATATTTTTCTATTCTATCTTTAGAAAGTTTAGTTCCAACCCATACAGACCAAGCACTATCAATTACTCTTGGATATTTTGTTTGAAACTCTTTTTTAAATCGTTTATAAGCACCCTTTAAAGTTAAGAAATCTTTTGTTATGTATTTGTCCCACTCACCTGCTTTAATTTTTGCTGCTCCAACATAATCTGCTAGATAACAAAATAATGCCTGTGCTCCTTCGGCCTCGTCTGTTGCTGCTTGAACCATATATCTCCTATTAGATATATTTATATATAGAATTTAGATTGATACCCAGAGAAATCTTGGTATTCCACCACTAGATTGCCATACTAGGTGCTTATTTTGGAAGTCTGCTGTATGTTGTGCGTCTTCTTCAAAGAAATATTCCGCAACAGCATTTTTAGTAGGTTGTTCTATTACTTGCCAAACAAATTTACGACCTCTTTTTTTCATCTTAACTTGATAAGACAATTTAGTATCATTTTTAGCAGGTCTTCTATCACCTCTATGGAACCTAACTTTTTGTTTTTTAGGCATTTGTCTCCTTGTTGAAAAATGTATTAAAACTAATTACTATTCTTTCTATACTTTTATTAATACTAACTCCTGAACCGTGCATTAATTGACTTGGCCACATTAACATCATTCCTTTTACAGGTGTTATAGAAATGTCTTCACCAAAATTATAATACTGACTGTTAGGATTTTGAAAGACTAACTTGCTACTATCTTCATCAACTTTTAAATATATAGCACCAGATATAATTGAATCAGGATGGCAATGAAAGTTTAGTTTACTATCTTTACCTTGTACATTGATCCAAGAATTACTAATTTGTATACCTTCTTTGTAAAGTTCTTTTTCAATTCTATCTTTTAAATCTTTATGGTCATTTAAAAAATATGATTTAGAATTACCATATGTAGATTTAGCAAGACCAATAAAAGAATTATGATTTGTTAATTGTAATTCATCTATACTATTAATTAAATGTTCTATCTCTTTATCATTTAAAAAATTATATTCTTTGTATATATCAGTTGTAAAAATAGTTTGTTTTCTCATAATCTATTTTTTGTTCCAATAAGAATTAAATCCTATAATAATTCTTTCTTTACTTTTGTTTATTGTTTCACCTGAACCGTGCATTAAAAAACTTGGCCACATTAATAATAATCCAGGTGTAGGTTGTATTTCTTTTACTTGTCCTTCCATAGAAGTAGGATTTTGAAAGACTAACTTGCTACTATCCCAATCTACTTTTAGATATAAGATACCAGAAATAATTGAATTGGGGTGTTGGTGCCACTTTAATGTACTATTTTCTTTTTGTATTGTACACCAAGACTCTGCCAGTCTTTGATTCTTTACAGGCATTTCTTTGACTATTCTATCTTCTAAATCTTTATGAAAATCTAAAAATTGACTTTGACTAACTCCAATAGATGTTTTAGCATTGCCTTCTATATAATCATAATCTATTAAACTATTTTTATCTATACTACCAATTAACTTATCTATTTCTGATTGATTTATAAAATCTTCTTTCTCGTAATAGTCTATTGTAAAAAGTGTTTTCTTATCCATCATACTTTAAAATCACTAAACTTATTATAAGCGTCCTCTTTTTCTGGTTCTTTTCCTTTATCAACAATGTTTTGTGCTACATTTTCTACATCATACAATCTCATTTTTGATCTATCTACACCTACAATAAATGATCTGTTAATTGCAGGATCATTATATCTATTTTTTAATTGTTTAACTTTCATTTGACCTAGTTGTTCTAGTTCTTCATTTGATTGTAGAGCAAACATAAAGTCTGCTGTTGCAGGTAAACCAAAAGACTCTGCCGTATCTTCTAGTCCAATATCTGTACTAACGAAACCTGTTCTTGTTGTTTGTGTTGCACTAAAAATTGGTACATCAAATTCTACAGCAAGACCTCTTAATTCTTCTGCTATTGCTTTAATATAAAAATAAGATGATATATTTCCACCTTTAAATCTACTTGAAGCACATATATTTAAATAATCTATGAACACTACATCTGCTCTAAAACTTTTCTTTAATGCAAGTTCATTAAACAATGATCTGAAATGACCACTATGAGCAGACGCTGTTGGATATTCTTTTATAATTAATTGACCTTTAGTTTTGTTTTTAACTTTTAATATTTTAGAATCATATAAGTCTTTTGGTAATGCGTGTAGATCATCTATTGTTGTATCTAATAAGTTTGCGTCAATTCTTTCAGCAATTCTTTCTTCTGCCATTTCTAAAGTAATATACAATACATTTAAACCTTGTGCCAAATAAGCACTAGCACAATGACACATAAACAAAGACTTACCTACACCTGTACCTGCCAATGCAATATTCAAAGTCTTACTTGGAACACCACCTTTGGTAA
>VTLG01012697.1_pt1 | contig 99466 bp, 134 predicted proteins | sample 4694571 | NCBI WGS metagenome assembly VTLG01 (sample SAMN12604809, study PRJNA352737) | marine metagenome | biome: ENVO:00000447; feature: ENVO:00000209|ENVO:00000569|ENVO:01000036; material: ENVO:00002151; isolation source: viral sequences binned using virsorter ... | reverse complement strand
GCTCTGGAAGTATGATTCATAGACCTATAGTTAAATATAATTGGCAGGGAAGCACGGCAGCTACTAAAGTTAGAAACTGTGTTGGTGAATTACAGTTTAATTATTGGGGAGAGATGGACATATATCCTCGTTCAGACAATGGTGCTACTTACAAGAAACAGATGCAGAAGCAAGTTATTACGCTTTCAAATGCAGCTGCTATTGCCGCTCAAGTTGCAGATGTTAATGCTAGTAATAATGTTGTAGGGATGGAAACAACTTTTGAATTGGGAGTTTGGGATTCAGAAAACGAAAGTATGGAAATTGGTGCAACCAAAACTGTAGTAAAAGAAAATGTTACAGTAGAAACTACTTCTGATGCTGCTTCTACAGCAACTAATGATAATACTCCTGCTCAATCAACGGTTACGAGAGAAGGTAATATGGTAACCGTAACAACTCCAGTAGATATAACTGGTAGTATTTCTGGGGAAGCATCTTTTGGTCAGACTATAGAGACAATGGATGTTGTCACAAGGTCAGTTCCACAAATTATGACCGCACAGGCTGTTCCTGCTGACCCACAGGTACACTCGATGGGTAACTTTGTTAGGGACACAACTTTCCTACCAAATATGAGACAGAATAGAGTTGGAATTAGGGTTCGTAGAATGAAACCTAATACGCGATTATGGTTCTATTTTGATGACGAACTTCAATGGTCTAGATGTACACCATGTGACCCCGCTGCCTTTGATAAAATAATTCCTCAATGGCAGGCTTCTGGTGCAAGAACAGGGCATGCTTTCCTTCAGGCGAGAAGAAGTTCGATTCCAATCGGAGGTGTAGAAGACGCTAGTTTGAATTATTATTTCTCTGGAACAGAACCCGCTGATATGGGAGACCCAATTGTAACAGATGAAAACGGTGACGCTGCTTTTGTTTACTGGTTGCCTGCTGGTAATGATGATGGTGCTGGTAAAAACAAATTCGGAAGACAGACTTTCCCAGTTGGTACTAGGAGAATGAGGGTAACAGATGACCCATACGACAGAGAGAATTTTACAACAACTGCTGCTGAGAATATATACTCCGCGTTTGCTTTACAAGTTCATAGACAGGAAATAGATTTAATATATGAACAACACAGTATTTCTTATGGGTCAAAACCTGATCCATCGGCAGCAACATATGACCACAAAGGAACGGTAGTTACAGACTCTAACTTGCAGCCTGGCCAGATGACTTTGACCACAAACCTAGAAGCAAAAACGGAAACTCACTTTGTTGTTATGAACAATGGAATGACCGACCCACTTGCACAAACATTCGGTGTTATGCTTAAACCAAATGGAGGATATGCTAAGAAGGTTATGGTTTGGTTTAGGGATAGGCCTGGCAAACAGTCTAACCAAACAACACTTAATGATACTGGACAGGGTATTACATGTGAGATAAGGAAAACATTAAATGGATTCCCAACATCAACTGTATTGGCTGGTGGAAGAAAATACTTAAAGAACACAGAAGTAAATACTACTCGTGATGCTAATGACCTTTCTGGTCTTGGATTTGGTAGATTTATTAATTACGCCTTTGAAGACCAAGATGCTACGACATTTGAATTTGATGAACCAATATACCTCGCACCAAATGAAGAGTATGCAATTGTTCTTATGCCAGAAGCTAATGACCCTAACTATAATGTTTGGTGTTCTAAACTGGGTGAGAATAAAATAGGTACTAAAGAAAGAGTTACCGCTGAAGAAACAGCAATGGCAGGAATGTTATTCTCTTCTGCAAACAACAGGGCTTGGAGTCCTCACCAAACAGAAGATTTAAAATATCAAATAGGTTTTGCTGAGTTTGAAGAAGGAACAGGAACAGTTGAGTTGGTTAATGAAGACCAAGAATTCTGTACTGGTTCTGATTATCTAAATGGTAGACCAGAAGAAGGACAAGATGTTCATGCTTTCAATGTTGTTATTGCTGGTGGTGGTACTGGATATAGTGTTGATGATATTATCACTCTGAACGCGGTCAATGTTACTTCAAATAGTAATATATGTGCTGGAAGTGGAGTTAAATTAAAAGTAACTTCAGTAAGTGGTGGTGTTGTAACTGGTGTCTCAGTAGTTGATGCTGGTATAGGGTTTAAATTACAAAGAAACCCAGACAACAGACAGATAGTAGATCCAGGCACCGTAGGACAATTAAGTGTTGCTCCTACTGGCGGTTCTGGTGCTACATTTACTCTGAAAATTAAACACGGTCAAATGGATGATATTGACCCAAGGACAGAAAAACTAGAAATCATTTATGATGATTTAACAGTTGAAGCTGCTCATACAGATAGTACGAGATTCTTTGCTGTCGGTGATATGGTTGGTACAGGAGATGTTCTTACCATTGACTCAACACAAGGACAAAATAAAAATACTACATTTAAGATTGCTAGTATTTACAATAAACCATTTAATAACTATAGAACAAATACAACCATTAAAGAATTCCCAGAAGGAAGAATAACATATCAGGCGTGTACTACTTCTTCATCTGGAGCTAGTGCTGCTGGTTCTACTTTCGCAGATATTCTACCTGTAGTAAGACAATTTGCTCCTTCAGAACAGGCAATATACTCCGCTTCTAATGAAGCTGCATTTACTGGTTCTGGTAGACTTGCGAAAAAATCATTTAGAACAAGATTCAATATCTCTACTGAAGATAAAGATTTAACTCCAGTTGTACCATTGTATCGTAACGCGATGATTACTAGGAATTTCTTAATCAACAATGATTCTACAGGTGAGACAGGAAATAACGGTAACGCTACATCCAAGTTTATCTCTAGAAGAGTAAGACTTGCTGATGGACAAGAGGCAGAAGATTGCAGACTTTCAGTTGCTCTTAAACAACCGCCTGGCTCTCAGTTTAAGATATACTTTAAGGGTCAATCACCAGAAGATGATGGTGATTTTTATGAGGATATACCTTGGGTAGAAATGCAACTAATAGCAGGACAGACTGCTGGGGTTTCTGCTTCCAATAACTCTTTCGTAGATTTTAATTTTGAATTGCCTTCTACTGCATTGGATTCGGATAATGTTTTCAAATATACAAGTAAGAGGGTAAATGCTCTCACTATTGGAACCGCTGGTAGTGGATACGCTTCTACATCTAATGTAGAAATATTCTTTAGTGGTGGTGGTACTCCGACTAGACAGGCAGCTGTGAAATGTACTACATTATCTGGTGGTGGTCTCGGTACTTTAGAAATTGTAGACCCAGGCCGTGGATATGCAACTGCGCCTACTGTTACTGTAGCACAATCGCATGAAGTAAGTAAATACTATGCTGCTGGTACATTTGTTGGACACTTAACCAAACTGTATGAATGTACGGTTGGTGGAACAACAGGAGCTGCTTCTGCCGCTTCCGCACCAACACACGGTTCTGGTACTGCTACAGATGGAACAGTAACATGGACTTACAGAGGAGTTAGACCCGCTGTTACATGTACTGTTGCTGACACAGACTTCAAGAGATTTAAGTATTTCTCTACGAAGATGGTAATGTTGTCAACAAATTCATCTAACATTCCAGAAGCAAAACAATTAAGGGTTATCGCCTTACAGGCATAATAAATAGAATATGAGTCAATATCAAGTATCAAAATTAGAGTATAACAGAGATGAAGAATCTGGAGCTTTGGTAAATGTAGATGATAATGGTTTGGCTGCATATAAGAGAAGGAAATTTCTTTCAAAAAAAAGAAACAATCAGATAGATGAAATGTCAAATGATATAAATAGTCTGAAGGAAGATTTTCAAGAAATCAAAAGCATTTTAATGCAACTTGTTAACAATATTGATAAATAAAGAATAGGGAAGAGACATGTCAACTATAACACTAAGAGCTTCTAAAGGTTCCCCCCTCACTAATACTGAGGTGGATACTAACTTTAGTAACCTCAACAACGATAAGTATGAGTCGGGTAATAATGTGTCAGTCGGTACTCTTACTGCTAGTGGAAATGTTACCTTTGGCATATCTGCCACGGTATCTGCTGCTGGAAGTACACAGGGAACTGCAACCGCATTAACCAAAACATACAACATTGTATCTACTGCATCTGCTAACCAAGGGGTAATATTGCCCTCTGCAGCTGCTGGTCTAGTAATCAACCTTTATAATGTAAGTGGTAATACTATTAAAGTATATCCTGCTTCTACAGAAACCATCGATGGTGGTTCTGCAAACGCACCGATTGAAGTAGTAACTGCAAATGGTGCCGAATTGGTTGGTATTAGTACTGGTGGATGGAGACAAGTAGGTTCTGGTGGAAGTAATGTCGCAGAATTAACAGTAAACACTAGTGCATCTTTACTAGGTTCATTGAAATATGGAGTATCACCTTCAGTTTCATCTGCTGGTTCCGCTCAAGGTGACGCAACCGCGTTAACAGAAACAATTAATGTAGTAGGAACAGTTGGTGGTTCTGGTGAAGGTGTAATTTTACCAACCGCTGCTGCTGGATTGCATATAGTTGTTGCTAACATTACTACTACGGACTGCAAATTGTATCCTGCTTCATCTGATACAATAGAGGGTGGTTCAGCTAATGCTGCTGTAACATTGCCCGCTAAGACTACTTTTACTTTAACATGTAAAGATGCTACCGATTGGGTTAAACATCGAGGACTTGCTGTATATAACTCATCTGGTACGCTACTCAACTAAGGAGAATTTGAATGGCAGGGCCAGTAACACTTAAAGCAGGATCATATCCGGCTGCCGCTGGGGGACTACAAGGTCTCAGAGAATTATCAGCTACTGAGATAAAAGACCAAGTAGCTGGTGTAATCACGGCAAAATTTGCTGCTGATACCGATGGTTCTGGGACTGCGGAACTTAATGTTGTGACAGGCGGTTCTGCTGGTGGTGATGAAATCGGAACATTTACAAACAGAGAGAGAACTGAGTCTGTAGGAACACACCCAGCTGGTGGAAGTACTACTGATACTGTTTACCGATTTAATCAACCAAGTGCTGCTGTTAGTGAATCTGGACAAATCAATCCCCTTAGATGGACAGGAACCGCTGTAGAACAGGCAACTGATACTGAGTTAGATACGGAAGTATTAGACTTGGTTATAACTGCAATGGCTGCCGAAGACGCGAACACAATAGGACAATATAAAATAGGTACATCTTCACCTTCTGGTGGAACATGGACTTCAAGATATACAGTTACAGAAACACAAGTAGACGGAACAGATGTCTCTTACAATCTCTATCAAAAAACTGCACCGACTACAGATGCTGGAACTGATTCAAATATATTATTAAAAGCGGGTGACGAAGGACAACCAAATGAAATGACAACCGCAAATTTACAAACATTGGTGCCTGCATTTAGAAATAGAATTATGTCAAGTTTAGTAGGGACATACCTACTTCAAACTGGCTCACCATCTGCCGCTGGAACATGGGTACAGATGGGGTCAACGATGACTGACCAATTAAAAGACATCTCATCACAGAACTATTCTGGAGACTATACAGGGTCATATACTGGGTACTATGACCGATTCTTTGCTGGATTCTTAAATGGTGCATACGCTGGTTCATACTCTGGTACATATACTGGATATTATGGAGGTAACACCGTACAATCATCGAGTTCCACGCAAGAAACAAAACAACTGTTTATTAGAACTGCTTAAGACTTGACATATATAGTGGGGTAGGTGTACAATAAACCTACCCATTTAATCATGAGGAAATATTATGACCGAAGAAAAGGCGAAATATCGCAACCCCCGATGGATAGATAAAGAAAACCGATCGCTATTCTGCGAGATTTTGGTTGGACAAAGTTATCGTCCATGTCAAATTAATGTTGGTAATATAGAAGAAGGTCTTGTGAATCAAGACTTTGATGCCATCATGGAGATTTTCACCGAGGCAGAAATCGATGAGAATACCGAGGCACACAAAGGTGTTGTCTTAGAACAGGAAGAGAAAGACGCGGAACAACGCGAGGTTCATAGAAACAGAGTAATGCAAGAAGCATTGTTCAATATGAAACTAGAAGCTTTTGAAATTCCTGCTATCAAAAATTCAGAAGACAAACGAATCAAAAAACTTATCCGTAAAGCAAAGACTCAATTGGAAGTACAAGCTTGGGTTACTATATTGCTTCAAGCAGAAGCTTTGTATGCATCTCCAAGTATGTTTAAACCAGATGGTACACACCCAGAGTTTGCTCCAGATATACCAGAAGACCATCTGCCCCCAACGGAACCGTAATGAACGGATATCTTTATGTCGCATCTCGTGATGAAAGATATCTAAAAGCCGCTGTCCAATCCGCTGAGTCATTATTAGATTTTCATCCCAAAGCAAAGATAACACTCTTCACGGAAGAAAAGTGGGATGGGACATATGACAGAGAACTTTTCGATAATATCATTTATTGTGATGACCATGTAAGAGCAAAACTATGGGCATTGTCTAGAACCCCATATGACAAAACAATGTATATAGACTGTGACACCTATATTCAACACGAAGACATAAAAAAGGTCTTTACTTTTCTAAAAGATAATGATATAATATTCACGCGGAATAGACCGTACAATGCAAAGATAACCAAGTTAAGTGATACTGAGGAAATGATATATCATTGTGGTATCTTTGTATATAAGAAGAAACCCATTGTACAGGATTTAATGAATGATTGGTTTCGGCAATACTGTGACCAGATTAGACCAGAATATGACCCATCACCATATCCTAGAGAAGTATGTAAGTGGGATACATTTAGTATGTGGCATCTCTTAGAGAAAAAGTATAAAGACAAAATTAAAGTTGGAGACTTCCCATGGCCAGATGCTAGATGGAACTTCTGTATGGGACAACGACCAGAAGAACTGGCAGGAATGCCTATTATTATAACACACTATACTTTGAATAGAGTATACAAAGAGAAAGAATCTTTTCAGTTAAGATGATAAATTATTTGTTTGATGTAGACGGAACATTGACATCTAGTAGAGGTGTAATGGATAGAGAGTTTAAAGAATGGTTCTTGGACTTTTGTACTTATAGTAATGTATCATTAGTTACAGGAAGCGATAGACCTAAAACTATAGAACAGGTAGGAGAAGACTTATATAATGCTTGTGATAGAGTTTATAATTGTAGTGGTAATGATGTATACGAAAAAGATAAACAGATTAGATTCAATGATTGGACTTTGCCCGTAGACGCGGAAAACTTTTTACTTGCAAAAGTAAAGAAAACAAAATACCCAGTAAAGACAGGATTGCATATTGAACATAGGACAGGTTTAGTTAATTTCAGTATTGTAGGTAGAAATGCAAACACTCACGAGAGAAAAGATTATTATGAGTGGGATAAGATTACAAATGAAAGAAATGATATATCTGAAGAATTTAATCGATGGTTTCCTAACTTAGAATCAGATGTAGGTGGGGAGACAGGAATAGATATATTTGAGAGGGGCAAAAATAAATCTCAAATACTAGAAGATTATGATGTTACAACAATAAGATTTTTCGGTGATAGAACAGACCCAACTGGAAATGATTACCCGATAGCAATGAATTTGGAACCACATCAAGTTTATGCAGTTACGAGTTGGCAACATTGTTGGGAGTTATTAAAATGAAAACAATAGAATTAATTAACCCAGAGTTAATAGAAATACTTGATAGGTGGATGGATTTCTATGATAAAAATTGTCCACCATCTTTACCTATGGATGAACGAAGGTTTGGTGATAGGGACATGGATTACTATTGTTCAGAAGAATATCTTAGAGAAGTTCAAGCAAAAGGTGAAGACCATAAAGGCCCACCAGAGTACGCAAAGGTATGTGATTTTCATTTGACACATGGTGTACCGAAAGAAGTTAGAAGAGAGTCTATGAAAACTTGTGCTGAGTTATCCGCGTGGTTGTGTGCTAAGTTCAATGCAGTACATGTTTACTATCCTGCTGGTGGTTTCATGTCGTGGCATAATAACTGGGATTGTCCCGGCTACAACATTTTATTATCTTATAGTAATGCCTGCGGATTCTTTAAGCATTTAGATGAAGATGGGGATGTTGTGACTATCAATGACCCGATTGGGTGGAGTTGTAAAATAGGATATTATGGTGGTAAAGACGAAACTCCATACTGGCATACTGCTGGAAGTCGAGGCCCGCGTCAAACATTTGGATTTGTTATCCCAGACGAAAGTCTATGGGAAGAAATGATAGAGGATATATCTTGTTAAAAGAACCCTTCCCTTTGACCTATGACCATAAATCTATCAAACTCCTTCTTACCATCCCAAGAATAATATATTTGTTGTTTGGTTCCTTCATATCCGCACTCTTCTATTCCTATCTGTTCTTTTAGTGCCTCTATTGAGTTGACACAATTGATACCATACATCTCTTCAACAACATTTGAGTTCTGCATCGCGTAGACGGCATTAGGATTCTTACCTACTAGTTCTGTTAGGGGATACATTTGTTCGGTGTGAATACAGATTACTACATCGACATCTATCTTGTTTAGATTCTCAAACTCAAATGGTATATCTAAGTTCCAATGGCGAATGTTTACAAATTTCTCTTGAGCATAATATTTGTGAAATGATTTGGAAAGATTGATACTCTCTTCATCCATGTCCACTAAATGAATTTGTGCAACATCTAAGTTTTCACATAGTAGCGGAACCATAGGAAGACCTAACCAAGAATTAAGAACTAATATTCTAAGATTCCCTTGTTTAGTATAATATTCTTCCAAATATTCTTTCAGTTCTTCAACCAACCAGATTGAAGCATCCATATTATTTTCTTGTAGAGATTGCCTAAAATCCACAAGTTTGTGAGGCATTTTGTTTTCTATAACATGTAATGCTTCACCCCAGTATTTAAAGTTATTTAAAAAATTAAAATTTAACATCTTCACCTTTCCCCATTGAGTCAAAAATACAAACATAAGGTAGTTCGCGGTATGTGTGTTTATCTATATCGTGTGGGAAGATATAGCCTTGGTTAAAACTATATACCCAACCTATAGGAAACAATTTGATTTTGGTTATTCTTCTGTTATAAAAGAAGTTGTCAAGACCACGATAGTACCATAGTATTTGTTTCTGATATTTATTAAAGTATTCTGTAATCTCTTCTGTGTTTAAGTTATCATTCCACCTCAGAACCGAAGAGTTTAGATCTGTATATTTATGTGGAATGTGTCTAGTGTTTTTGAATTGAGTTTCTAAATCGTGCTAGTATGTCTTTACGAAACAGAGACAGTCCTCTGGGTCATAGTTTGCGATAGGAGTTATATCTTTCTGAATGATAGTATCAATATCAAAGAACATCTTTTCACCTTTCTGTGTGACGATGTTACTGTCAAAAAGATACATCTTGTTCCACCACTTCACTAATTTGTTTCCGCCTGGCAACGCGAGTGGTGTAATGTTCTTATCTAATCCTTTTGGATTTTCTGTCAGGCAAAAGAAATCAAAATCCTCGTTGTAGAATTCCTTACATGCCTTGTACACATTATTGACATGTTGATGATTATATTTGTCACCCCATTTTACTGTGTAGATATTCAAAATGGTTCCCTCATATAAACTACATTACCAGACGCGGTAATCCTTTCTCCGTTTGAAGTATAAAAAGGGTAAACCATGTGTGGAAGTTTTGCATCAAAGAAAATCATTTTACCCACGAACCCCTTGTCAACATTTATTGCTAGTTCTTCTGGTACACCCATTGGTGAGTTCATTACAAAACAAAGTCTCGATGTCTTTGGGTCTTTCTTTTCTGGGAAGAATTTATCTTCTTCTTCTAAGTCATATGGAACATTGATAAAAATTACAAATGAGAACAACCCGCCATGATTATGCATGGGATTGAATTCATGTTTCTTTTGATAGTTAATCCATACACTTTCCAGACCAATCGGTAGCAACGGATGACTAGTATCCTTTTGTGTCTTCATGTACCGTTGTACTTCTTGTCTATAGAAGTGACTCATAATATCTTCTTTGACGGTCTCTGGCATATCTTCTATTCTTATTTGTCTTTCTAGATGTCCTGCTAGATTGTAATTGTTTGAAGTCTCGCCTACAAACTTTCTATAATAATCCAAAGTATCCAAAGATACTTCTCCTGTCCAGATACAATTATGTTTTGATATCTGTTCTTCGGCTATAAACCAATTTGGACTCATCATTACCAATGTCTTAATACCCCCGATATAATAAAGAAACAGGTGAAGAAGTTTACAAGTACTACTACTGTTCTAAACAAGGCAATTATATCAGCCTCGTGTGAATCATCGGATGCTTTCTCTCCTAGAGACATGCACCACAGTTTCCATATTTTTTTCATTATTCTCCTCATTTAAATCCGAATGGTAATATTACCTCGCGTGTGAATTGTTCATGTTGTTCAGTTGATGGATGGTCTGCTGTTCCTTCACAACCATCACACCATTCATACATACCCATAATGGGTAAAAATTTATCCCAGTTAACTAAATCCTTCAAGTGTTCTAATTCTTTGTATCCTGCCATCAAATTATTTTCGTCTGGAAATACTGGGTCTTTCATCCAAGACATGAAGTATGGTATACCATATTTGTCTAAAAACCATTGCGTTCTTAAAATATGTTCTAGTGAACTAATCCACCCAAACATCTGTTCATGTAAATGTGCGTAATATACATCACTTTTTTCAGTCATCCAATGTGGATTAAGAATTTGCCAATGTTTACTTTCTGGAATAAACCCAGTTGGATTTTCAACCCACCCACTTACATTTTCAAACAATGGTTCTTCTGACCACACTTCATGTCTATCTGTACCAGACCACATAATCCCAACTTTAATTTCTTCCCTTATTGGTGGAGCAAGTTCGTGACGACTCTTTAAATATTCTGCCACCTCATATATGACACCTCTACTAATTAAACCATTTCCTTGTGACCCCATTGCTTTTGATATGAGAGTCGCACCATATTCTTCTGACAAATAGTTTGGCCAAGTCTTAATATGTTTTTTCTGATTTTGGTCGGTTAAACTGAAACTACATCCTGCTGTTATTATTATCATCTCCAATGCTCCAATAGTTGTGGGTCTGCAAGGTCATCTTGTTTTGTGTGTCCCCTACTTTCATCTTCAAATGGTAGTAAGTCAATGTTAAATACACAGAGTATACAATTGGGTCTGTATATTCCTACATTTAAATCATCCTCATCCCAAGACCGCCCGCGATTATATGAATATGCCATGTGTGATGGAAAGTAATCCCATAGTTTAGCACCATACTCACCCCATCTCCATGAGTGGTAGTTATCTGTTCCATCTGTATATGTGAACCATATCTTTTCTTGATTCTCTAACACATCTTCCCAGATAGGTTCACATTGGTCATCACTCCATACTTGACAACTTCCATTTGTATACGCACCATGAGCTAGTTTAAACTGTCTAGTCTGCATGGGTTTTGGGTCTTGCCACCAAGACCGCATTTTAGTTGGTTGTTCTGTATTGTAAGTTAGAAGTGGTGTAATATCATTCTGTATAATTACATCCAAATCAAAGAAGATGAAGCGTCCTGTCGGCTTATCTGGGCCGAAATTGTGAGTATTAAAAACGAAAGTTTTAGGCCTGTCCCAACAACGAGCCATACCGTACTTAAACTCGTCAGCGCCGAACCAGTATTTAGGATGGATGGTAGGGATATCGGGAAATGGTATAACCTTAATATCTGGTAATAGTCCCTTATCATTGTCGGTATAACAGTAGAAATGAAAATCCATTGTCGAAGGTGTATTACGCTTAGACATGCTATAAAGACGGTTAACAAAGTGCGGGCCATATTTTTCTCCCCATTTACTACAAACTACATTAACTCGCATGGCAATCTCCACAATTTCTGGTACAAACGCTGAGGGGTTTCCTCTTCAAGTGTTGACTTATATTTTCAAAGTCATGGTTATAAATTATCTCACCGATATTAAATTTCGTTGCATCATTATACTTGAAATTGTATGTATAGTCAATAGGATGATACGGAAATAGTTTGTGTTCCATTACATCTCTAGCAATGTACGCACATGGGAAAAGGTTGCCTTGCGAATTCACATAAAAATATTCACTTTTCCTCGCGTCACACCATACTGGTTCCTTCTCTTTCATCTTAGGTTTCTTGGTTCGTACTTCCTCATCTTTCTTAAACCGTTTCAATGTTTCCAGACTTACTGGAATATCACTAGCAATACTATCATTTACCTTTATTTCATTCTCGGTTGGTTGTGTAGGAAGTACATGTTCAACCCTATCAACAAAAGGTAGGTCTTTTATATATGCCTTGAATGTCTGTACGGTGACTGTGCAGCCTAATTTTTCTTTAAAATACCGACAAATGGACTCAATTTCGTCACAGTTTGTCGGGTCTGTGATTTCACACATAAATGTAACCCATTGTAACTTAAAGTTTTCAACTACGGTCTTGAGAGAATCTAGTGTATGTTCTTTTCCATTGACAAAAATATCATTAAATTCATTACCTGTATCATTTTGTTTCGTAGATAGTTGTATTAATGCACCTTCTGGATTACCATCATCATATAGTCCTGTGTATAAGTCACTATATTGTTCTCCATGCATTTGAAAATACTTGACAAGAGTGTCATTATCTTTTACACTATCTTGATTTATAATAGATATGAGTTCTTGTTTGGGCATGATGTTGTATAATCTTTCAAATACTTTCTCATAATCCTCTTTGTAGAATAGTTCTTTTAGATTTTGCAAATAGTATTTCTTGTATAGGGATTGTACATCCTCAGTTGATGCATCCCAAAATACTCTTTGCATCCCATGTTCTTTAATGTTATCCATAACATCTTTTTTAATACTTGGTAGTGTGTTCTTATCCCACAGTCTTTTGTACAACGCGAAACATTGTAGGAAACTTATGTTCCAGAAATATCTAACGGGCCCTAGTTCTTTCGCTTCTTCAAACGCGGTTAAGTGAGACTTGTATATGTACCTTTGTTTGTACAAGTCATATATCTCATCCGCATCTTTGTTCCAATATAAGGACTCATCACCCTGTAATAATACAGGGTCATCTGGATAGTCAGCGAGAAACTTTTTATGCATTGAAATCATATCACCAGAGTCATATAGTTCCTTTATAATATCTTTGTGGTGCGGTTCTATTTGTCGTATAAAGATAAGGTCAGATATCTCTCTTTCCAATTCTGGTACATGTACCTTCACTTCAGAAATTGTACCTTTGAAATATTCATCCAATTCTGGGAAGTCCTTTATCATTTTTTCTGATAAAGATTGTAAATCATTTGTTTCAATAAGTTCTTTTATATCTGATATTGTCTCTTTGTCCATATAGTTTTCTTGTAGCATACTATCTGTTAAAGATTCAAATCCAATCCACTCGCGTAATGTTTCAAACTCTTTTGAATATTGTTCCCAATCTTGTTTCAATTGGGGTAAGTCTTTGAGGAATTTTTCTTCTAGTGTATCGTAGTCCTTGGTACGCAATAGCTGAGATATCTTATTTGTGTGTTTGTTTTTATCAAAAAAGTTATCTGGAAACTTGGGTAACCATAGTCTTTCAAATTCTGTTTTGCCATGCCAATGTATGAGTAGATTATAATCTCTCAATTCATGTGGTTTTAAATTGTTTTTATTTTTCCCACCAACCGATGCTTCAAATATACAAAACTTTGAATTTTCTCTGTACAGGTGTTGCGTGACATCATTAGGATGTTGTCTCCCTCTATTATAGGAGTATACCCATTCACTTGGTAGGAACGACCAATAGTTATCGCCTACTGCTTGGTGTTCCCTGTATGGGTAGTAGTTGTCGGTTCCTTTCCAAAAGGTTTTAAACACGGTGTCCTTGTGTTTCATTACATCGTTGTAAATCTTTTCCCCTTGGTCAGTACACCACAACATGACACTAGAGTTATATAATGTGCCACGCATATCTGTAAATCTTCTATCGTTGAGAACATTTGGATTTTCCCAATTAGAATAAATCATATGTGGAGTTTTTGATAATTCAAATATGTCATCTATATTGTTTTGAATAATAACATCCAAGTCTAGATAACAGAATGGGCCTTTGGTTTTTAACCAATGGTGAGAATTGAGAACAAGAAACTTAGCTCTATCCCAACAGAAGTTTTCTTGACCAAACCAATGCCGTGGATGGAGAGGGTCTACATTTGGAATAGACCTAATCTTAATATCCTTGTGGATTCCTTCTGGTTCGTCTGTGTAGCATATGAACTTAAACCTCTTGGTATAGTTCTGCTGAACCATTTTGTATAGATTGTTTACATATTCTGGAGAGTACTTATTGCCCCATTTCATGCAAAGAAAATGCATCATAATATTTTTGTCTCAAATTGTAATTGACTTCATTTTGTCCATTTAAAAGAACAATTGGATAATCTGGTTTTATTTGGTGACCTCTTGGTGAAGTATCTGTTTCCATATCTACCCCAGCAAGAAAAGAATATATCAACCTTTTGGGAAATGTTCTTTTGAAAAACTTCCCATCATATAAAAAATTATCATCCTTACCATCATATTTATGCAAGTTATAATCAAAGTTTTCTAAAAATGCTTTCGTTATATGCGAGGCACTTGCACCTGTCCACCCCATAACACTAGAGTTCCATTCACCGCCAAAGTTTTTCCAATAGGTTCTACATATGATTGGTTCATCATTAATGTGTTCCCATATCTTTTCAAGGTCACCTTGGACTATTACATCCAAGTCTAAATATAAAGTCTTTCCACCAAAGTCTTGTTCGAGGAGTAAAACTTTTTCCCAATTGCCTAATCCAGTAGACATTTGAGTTTTTATTCCTTGTTCTAATCCGTCTGTATTATCTGTACGACACCAGAACTCATCACATTGATATTTACACATATTATAAATAGTGTTTACATCATTAGAAGAGTATTTGTTTCCGTATTTTAGTGTAACAATTGTTCTCATAATTAAAAGGTAACCCCATGGCAAAAAAAGTAATTAAAAATATAACGATAGACCAAGGTTCTACTTTTAGTGAAACCCTAACTGTAACTACAGATGGGTCAACCGCTAAGAACCTTACAGGCTATACAACAACATCACAGTTTAGAAAAAGCTATGACAGTACTACTTATACAAGTTTTACAACCGCCCAAGTTGACGCTACTGGTGTTATAACTTTATCTCTAACTGCGACACAAACAACCGCGTTGAAAGCTGGTAGATATGTTTATGATGTAGAAATTGCAAATTCTCCAGAAGTATTGAGGGTGCAAGAGGGTATTATAACAGTAACACCACAAGTAACTAAAGCTTAAGGAGAAATTGTGGGCAAGGATTGGAAAGAAACTCAGCAAGATTTGACTGAGTTAAATGGTGACGGTAATCGGGAGCGAGGTAGATATGGTGAAGACTATTCCAAAGAAGAGAAGTCAACTTGGAATGATTCTTCTGTCACGGTATCACTTGATAAGCCGAAGGAAAAGGAAGATTAAATGGATGAGTTAAAGAAACTTTTTGAGGCAATAGCACAAGAAAAAACTCGCAACCTCAAACTTGAAGAAGAAAAAGTTCTTAAACAGGTTGAAAAAACCCAGAAAAGACAAGCGCACAAAGAACAAGTCAAAGAAGATTTTTGGGGTGTATTTACGAGCGAACTTAAAAAGTTATCTGAACAGGAAGAAGAAGCCCAAGACAAATTAGGCAGACTGAAAGAGATTAAAGAACAGTTTGTGGAGGCAACACCTCACTTGTATCAAGAATCAGTAGAGGAAGAAATACAAGAATCTGCACCAGACTTCTTTAAAGATATTGACCCACAGAAAATGGCGAGTGAGTTTGACATCCGCCCAGTTAGTCAAATGACAGAAGACATGTCTACAACATCACAACCATATGAATTAATAGACCATCCCACAGAAGTCAAATCAGTTCCACAGTCACATGTAGAAAAAACATTTGTAATACCAGAAGAAGATAAGACAGGAAAACTTGACCCAGATATAGCAGCACTAGAAGCTAAAGTCAATAAATTAGAATTAAAATATGCTGGTGTTATTGAGGATGAACCAACACTAGAACCAACACCAGAACCAGTTATAGAAAGTAAAGACTCTTATAGTACTGTCATGGATGTACTTAGTCTCAAACCAGTAGAGAAGAAGGATAAGGTTGAAAGACAATTACAAGAACTTGCAGTCCAGTATCTTTCAGATAAAAAACAATCTGTACAAGAACAAGTTGATGAAACCGCGAGTGTTCAAAAACAGATAAACGAAATCAACACAAACATACGACAATTAATATTGGGTATGCAAGGTATCGGTGGCGGTGGTGAGGTTCGACTAGAGTTCTTAGATGATATTGACAGGTCTACCGCGAAGGTTAATAATAAGTTTTTGATGTATGATTCCACTATTGAAAAGTGGAAGGGTGTAGATGCACACGAAGAATCTGGTTTAGATAGGGTATCCTCACATATAATACCAAAGACGGATGATACATATGACCTTGGTTCATCTACATTAAGATGGCGAGACTTATATGTCTCTGGTAGTACCGTTGATATTGGTGGTATGAAACTTACCAATGACGGTAGTAATAATTTAGAAGTTAAGGATAGTGGTGGTGCAAAGAAAACAATTAGTGCTAATATTGCCTTTTCTGATATATCATCTAAACCCACTACTGTTTCGGGATATGGAATATCAGACGCATTATCTTTAACTAGTTTATCAATAGGTTCAGAAGCATCCGCGTCTGGTGATGGTGGTATATCATATAATAATAGTACAGGTGTATTTACATATACTCCACCAGATTTATCTGCAAAAGCAGACCTTGCTAGTCCAGCGCTTACTGGTAACCCAACTGCGCCGACACAATCCGCGAGTGACAATAGTACAAAGATTGCTACAACTGCCTATACTGATACAGCAGTTGCGAACATTGTTGATTCTGCGCCTGGCACGCTCAACACCCTAAATGAACTTGCAGATGCTTTGGGTGATGATGCAAACTTTTCTACCACAGTAACAAATAATATTGCTACCAAGGCACCTCTTGCTAGTGCGGCTTTGACAGGAACACCAACTGCTCCAACCGCGTCTACTGGTACAAATACAACACAAATTGCCACTACAGCATTTGTCAAACAGGAAATTGACGCACTCAAAGCCCTACTATACGCATACGACCAATCCTAAGTCTTATAAATAGTCAAAGTATTAAAACTATTTAAATAGGGGTTCACATGGCTTTATCCACAAGACAAGGACTCATCGACTATTGCTTACGAAGGTTGGGACACCCTGTAATAGAAATCAATGTCGATGAAGACCAAATATCAGATAGAATCGATGATGCCTTTCAACATTGGAATGAGTACCATTTCGATGGTGTCGAGAGGGCATATATCAAACACAAGTTAACTGGTTCTACTTTAACTCTAACAGGTAGTGCCACTTTCACGGCAGGAGAAATTATAACTGGTGGGACATCTGGTGCAAAAACAACAGTACACAAGTCAAGTTCTGGTACTTCAGTAGTATACGAGAAACCAACTACTGCGGAATCGTTTGAAGCAAACGAAGTAATTACTGGTTCGGATTCTGGTACTACTGCAACCATTCAGAGTATATCCAAGGGAGATATAGAGAATGCTTATATACCAGTAGATAATTCTATTTTAAATGTAGTAAGAGTGTTTAAGTTTGGTGCAATTGTAGGTAGTAAATCAGATGGATTGTTTGATGTAGACTATCAGTTCGCGTTAAACGATTTATATAATCTACTTTCTGCTGACATTACATATTACTCAATGGTCAAGACACATATGAATGTGTTAGAAAGTATATTCAGAAACGAAAGACCTATTCGATTCAACAGGAAAACAAATAGACTATATCTAGACACAGATATGGATTCTACTTTTGATATAGATAATTATATTATCGCGGAAGCATATTCAATTTTAGACCCTGCTACATTCACAGAGGTTTATGATGATATGTTCTTAAAGAGATATGCTACTGCTCTTATTAAAAGACAATGGGGCGAGAACATGAAGAAGTTCGGGGGAATCGCGTTGCCAGGCGGTGTAACACTAAATGGTGACCAAATATATGGTGAGGCAGTTCAAGAGATTTCTATTATAGAAGATGAAATGCAGATGAAATATGAATTACCCCCAATGATGATGACAGGGTAAATAAATGGCAACTAATGTTTACTTCCAATCTGGCGACACTAGTGGTTCTACTAACGAACAGCGTTTAGTAGAGGACTTAGTTATCGAGAGCCTAAAAATATATGGACATGATGTCTATTATATGCCTAGGACTTTAGTAAACAGAGATACTATATTTGATGAAGATGAATTGTCTAAGTTCACGCAGAGTTATCCTTTAGAAATGTACATGGAAAATGTTGAGGGATATGACGGTGAAGGAGATTTATTTACTAGATTTGGTATAGAAATTAGAGACCAAGCAACATTCATCCTATCTAAAAGAAGATGGGAACAGATGGTTGATAGAGAAGAAGATTCTGGTGGTACATTTCAATTAACAGCAAGACCAGCCGAAGGAGATTTATTATATTTTCCTAAGACAAAATCTTTATTTGAAATTAAGTTGGTGGAATTTCAGAATCCATTCTATCAACTAGGAAAAATTTATGTGTTTAGGATGCAATGCGAACTCTTTGAATACAGTTCGGAGAGACTTGATACTGGAGATTCTGCTATTGATGGAATCGAAGACGCACAAAGTCTTGACATTCTAAACTTCCAGTTCCAGTTAGAAGATGGAGACTTACTGAGATTGGAAGACAATGACAGTCTGATATTAGAAAGTTTCATGACTAATAGAGGAAATGTCGGTGCTGATAATGCTGACTTTGATACATGGCAGTCTGCATCTAACATATTAGACTTCACGGAAACTAATCCATTTGGTGAGATATAATGTTTAAGAACAAACAATTTTATAATCAACATACACGCAAAGCTATTATTGCATTTGGTACTATTTTTAATAATATTCAAATAAACAGAGTTAATGCTGGTGGTGTTACTGAACAAGTAATTAGGGTTCCATTGTCTTATTCCACAAAACAAAAGTTTATGACTAGGATTGAAGCAATTCCAAATACTGAATCGCGTGGTGAGGTTGCTATAACTTTACCAAGAATGGGATTTGAAATAGTGGGATTTCAATATGACCCATCAAGAAAGGTTTCACCTATTCAAAAGAATGTAACTACTAGTGGTGCAGAAACAAACTCATATAAAACAAGTTTTGTATCTACTCCATATGATATGAATATGTCTTTGTATATATTTGCAAAGAATCAAGAGGATGCATTACAGATAGTAGAACAGATTTTCCCATACTTCAACCCAGATTTCAATGTGACAATTAATGATTTGCCTGAGTTGGGTATTAAGAGAGATATTAAAATAACATTGGATAGTGTTAGTTACGAAGATGTATTTGAAGGTGCATATGCAGACAGACAAGCTATTAACTGGACACTTAACTTTACAATGAAATTAAATTATTATGGATTTGTAAGTAATCAGTCGTTCATTAAGAAGGCAATAGCACAAACATATGAGAATACAGACTTCACAGGGCCGAATATAAAACAAACACTTTCCGTTGCAACAACATTACCAACTGCAACCGCTACAATATCTGGTGGTTCGGTAACAGGATTTACTATAACATATGGTGGGGCAGGATACACTAGTCCACCTAACATTACTCTTACTGGTAACGCGAGAGCACATGCTGAGTTAACAGATGGAGAGGTAACTAATATTGTTATAGATGACGCTGGAAGTGGTTATTCAGAAGCACCTACCGTGACATTTGAGGAACCACCTAATTATAATGCAGACCCCTATAAGGATGACCCATATAGGTTCGTGGAGGAGTTTGACCAAACTTATGTATAACTATGCCAAAAAATAAAGTATTTGATGCACTCGATAAAACATTTAACACCGTAACTACAGAAATTGCTGAGAAGAAAGGTGGCGCTATCGTTGTGCCTGAAAAAGAGAATGAGAAACTAGATAAGGATTTTGAGGAAGCACGAAATCTATTGAAGCGTTCCGCTGAGTATGCGGAAGAAGCCGCACAAGGTATTCTAAATGTTGCTACCAATAGTGACAACCCTCGTGCCTATGAAGTTGCTGGACAAATCATCAAGACTATGGGTGAACAAGCTAAAGATATGATGGAAGTCCAAGAGAAGAAACATCGAATAGAAAAGAATTCCGATGAACCAAAGACAGTAAACAGAACAACAAATAATTTAGTATTTACTGGAACAACTTCTGACATGCTAAAGGCATTGAAAAATGAGAACGAAAAAACTATAGACCATGAGCCAGACTGAACTATCATATCACGGTAATCCCAATTTAAAACCAATTGGATATGAACACGATTTTACAAAAGAACAATTAGAAGAGTTTGTAAAGTGTGAACAAGACCCAATTTATTTTATAGAGAATTATTGTCAAATAGTAACCTTGGATAAAGGTCTACAACCTTTTAAACTGTACGACTGTCAGAAAAGGAAGGTAGATTTCATTATGAATAATCGAAAGACTATTCTTATGGAAGGTAGACAACAAGGTAAAACTGTTACAGCAGCTGCTTGTATAGTACATTATTCTGTATTTAATGCAGATAAGAACATTGCTATTATGGCTAACAAGACTTCTGCTGCTAGGGAAGTACTATCCAGATATCAGATAATGTATGAGAATTTACCTATCTGGATGCAACAGGGTGTGAAAACATGGAACAAAGGTGATGTAGACCTAGAGAATGGTTCTCGCGTGTTTACTTCTGCTACTACTGCCTCTGGTATTCGGGGTAAATCAGTTAACTGGTTGTACATCGATGAGGCTGCAATCATACCAAACAATATAGCAGATGAGTTTTTTGCATCTGTATATCCTACTATCTCTGCTGGTGAGACCACAAAGATTCTATTGACATCTACGCCACTAGGATATAATCATTTCTGGAAATTCTGGAACGAATCAGAGAAAGGTACGAATGGATTTGAAAACATGTTCATTCCTCATACTGAAATTCCAGGCCGAGATGATGCGTGGATAGAGGAACAGTTTAAATTATTGGGTGAAGTAAAGTTCAACCAAGAGGTATTATGTGACTTCTTAGGGTCAACGAATACTTTGATTAGTGGTAAATCTCTTTCTACAATGTCATCAACAGACCCAGTATATAAGAAGGATGGACTAGAGATATATGAAGAACCTAAAGAGGATAAATATTATGTAATAGCGGCTGATACTGCGAGGGGTATTGGTGGAGATTTCTCCGCTTTTATCGTGATTGATATAACAGAGATGCCGTTTAGGGTTGTTGGTAAGTATAGAGATAACAAAATCTCACCATTATTGTATCCAGACTTTATTAATAAAGTCGCAAAAGATTACAATGGTGCGTATGTGTTACTTGAAACAAACGATATTGGTCAACAAGTAGTTGATATACTTCACCAAGAACTAGAGTATGAAAATATTTTTAGTACGGTACAGGAAAAAACTAAACAATATGTTTCGCCTGGCTTCGGAAAACAAAGTACTCTAGGTGTACGAACATCAAAAGCAGTTAAAAGACAGGGATGTTTGGCACTAAAAAGTTTGATTGAAGAACAGAAGTTCTTAATATTTGATGCTGATTGTATTAGCGAGTTATCAACATTTGTTGAGAGACACGGTTCATTTGCTGCTGATGAAGGATACCATGATGACCTTGCCATGTGTATGGTATTATTTGCATGGTTATCTACTAATACATTTTTTAAGGATTTGACGAATGTGGACATTCGTGACAATTTATATAATTCCCAGATGAGAATGATAGAAAATGATTTAACACCATTCGGGCTTGTGGTGAACGGACAAGAACCAGAGGCAGAGGTTATGGATGGTGATTATTGGATTTGGGCAGATGAGAAAGAAAATTTTTTATAAATAATTGTCAGGAATAACTATTTAGTCAAGATAGATTAAAAACGAAATACGAAGGAGAACAAAATGGCTTTCCAATTATCGCCTGGCGTCTTAATCAAAGAAAAAGACCTAACGAATGTTGTCCCCGCTGTAGCCACCACTATTGGTGGAATTGTGGGTGATTTTCAATGGGGCCCAGCACATGAGATAACTCAGATAACATCTGAAAATAATCTCGTTGAAAGGTTCGGGAAACCCACAACAAGTGTATATTATGACCACATGGTATCATCCAGTTTCTTGGCATACGGTTCACAATTGTTAACTGTTAGAGAAGTTGGGGCTGCTGCTAGAAACGCGGTTGGAACTGGTACTGCTGTATTAATCAAAAACAGAGAAGCATACAACGAAAACTACTCCGCTGGAGAAGCTGCTGTTGGGCCTTGGGCTGCCAAGTACGCTGGTACTTATGGTAATGCACTTAAAGTAGAAATTGCTGACATCACTTCTGCATCTGCACTTTCAGTTGGTTCTGGAACGGTAACTGCTGGTGGTTCTGGATATTCATCCGCGACTGTCACATTTGCTGACCCGACTGCTGTTACGCCTGCAAACGGAGGTATAACTGCAACTGGTACTGCTACTGTATCTGGTGGTGCTGTAACCGCAATAACTATCACAAACCCAGGCTACGGATATTCATCCGCACCTACTGTGACTGTTGGTGGTGACGGTTCATCTGCAACTGCTACATCTACTCTGCAAACTGCGTGGGCATATAAAGACAATTTTGATTTCACACCCACTACAACCACATGGGCTAAGAACAATGGTTCTACTCGTGATATGGTTCATGTCATCGTAATTGATGAGAGTGGCGCAATTAGTGGAACTGCTGGTACAATACTAGAAAAATTCGCTGGTCTTTCTAAGGCATCTGATGCTAAAGACGACTTAAATCAAACAAATTATTATAAGAATGTTATCAATGACCGTTCAGATTATATTTACTGGATGGATCATCCTACAAACGGTTCAAACTGGGGTACTTCATCCGCTGGTGGAACTACTTTTGCTACATTAGTAGGTTCTGGAGATGGTGATGTTTCAACTTCACTTGGAAGTGGTGTTGATGCTGCTCCTGCTACTGCTGACTTGCAGGCTGGTTACGGACTATTCGCAAATGATGAACTAGTAGATGTAAGTTTAATTCTTACTTCTGCTCACGCGACTGCTGTAGGTGATTATGTTATTGATAGTGTTGCTGAGATTCGTAAAGATGCTATGGTATTCATCTCTCCACAGAGAAGTGCTGTAGTTAATAACGAAGGTTCAGAAACAAGTTCAATTATTACAACTTCTGACCTTAACGCATATACTCGTTCATCTTATGCAGTATATGACTCTGGTTGGAAATACATGTACGACAAGTACAATGATAGATACGCTTACATTCCTCTGAATGGAGATGTCGCTGGTACTTGTGTTGTTACAGACAAAGGAGATGACCCTTGGTTCTCGCCTGGCGGTCTTAACAGGGGACAAATTAAAAATGCAATTAAACTCGCATGGTCACCTAATAAGGCACAAAGGGATACACTTTATACTAAAGGTGTTAACCCTGTAATCTCAACGCCTGGCTCTGGTATTGTATTGTTTGGAGACAAGACAATGCTTGATTCACCAAGTGCATTTAACAGAATTAATGTTCGTAGATTGTTTATTGTCCTTGAAAAGGCAATTGCAACTGCTGCTAAATTCCAATTATTCGAGTTCAACGATGCATTTACAAGGGCACAGTTTGTTGCTCTAGTAGAACCTTTCTTGAGAGATGTTCAAGGTAGAAGGGGTATCTTTGATTTCCGCGTAGTGTGTGACGAAACAAACAATACTGCTGCTGTTATAGACGCAAATGAGTTTAGGGCTGACATATTTGTCAAACCTGCCAAGTCTATTAACTTCATCACGCTGACATTTGTTGCGACAAGAAGCGGAATATCTTTTGAAGAACTTGGCGGTTAATAGAGATAAATAAAATAAAGTTAGGAGAAAAAAGACATGAATATTGAAGAGTTTAAGGCCAGACTAGGTGCTGGTGGAGCGAGACCTAATCAGTTTAGGGTCAAGCTTGCCTTCCCTTCTTATGTTACTGGTGTTGACCCATCTTACAGTCTGCTCGTAACTGGGGCCGCCCTTCCCGCTTCCAATGTAAACCCTGCTATCATTCAATATAGAGGTAGGGAAATCAAACTTGCAGGCGAAAGGATATTCGACCCTTGGACTATTACAGTAGTTAACGACTCAGATTTTAGTCTACGAGCACCATTTGAACAATGGATGAACGGTATGAATGACCGCGAATCTAACGAAGCTATTACTTTGGAACCATCAAGTTACCAAAGTGATATAGTTGTGGAACATTTAGATAGGAATGATGTAGTGTTACCTAATGGTACATACACTTTAAGAAATGCATTTCCTATTCAGATGTCAGAAATTGCGCTAAACTATGCACAGAATGACATCTTTGAAGAATTTACGGTGACATGGCAATACACACATTATGATGTAGAATAATCTACGAGTTGAAGAAGGTATAAATTATGGAATTATTTGGATTTGAAATATCAAGATCCAAGTCTAAGACGGAAAAATCATTCGTTCCGCCTCATGACGATGGGTCTTTAGAAACGATAAGGGCGGGTGGATACTACGGTACTTACTTTGATATAGAAGGTACTGCTAATAGTGAAACCCAACTTATTAAAAGATATAGAGATATATCTATGATGGGCGATGTTGACGCAGCCATTGAGGATGTTGTCAATGATGCAATATCAAACTTGGACGATGAGAAACCAATCAAGTTAAACCTTGACCAAGTTTCACAGTCTGCTACAGTCAAAAAAGCGATTGTAGCTGAGTTTGATAATGTATTGAAGATGTTAGATTTTAACATTCGTGCTCAAGATTATTTCAGACGATGGTACATTGATGGGAGAATTTTCTTTCACAAGGTCATCGATACTGAAAAACCGAAAGACGGTATAAAAGACATTCGTTATGTTGACCCAAGGAAAATCCGAAAGGTCAGAGAAGTTAAGAAAGAGAAAGATAAAAAATCTCAAGTAACTCTCATAAAGGATGTGCAAGAATATTTTGTGTTTGATGAGAAGGGGATTGCCACTAACTCTCAAATGTCATATAGGACAGATGTAGTTAATGATAAGGCAATCAAGGTTAGCAAAGACGCTGTTACATATTGTACATCTGGATTAGTTGACCAAGATAGGAACATACCATTATCCTATCTTCACAAAGCGATACGCCCTGCTAACCAATTGAGAATGATGGAGAACGCGGTGGTGATTTATCGTATCACACGGGCTCCCGAAAGAAGAATTTTTTATATAGATGTTGGGAATCTGCCCACAGGAAAAGCAGAACAATATCTAAAAGATGTGATGAGTCGCTATAGAAACAAACTTGTTTACGATAGTGATACTGGTGAGATAAGAGATGACAAGAAGTTTATGTCAATGCTTGAAGACTTCTGGTTACCACGAAAAGAAGGTGGTAGAGGTACAGAGATTCAAACATTGCCAGGCGGTGCGAACTTAGGTGAGATTGAAGATGTAGTTTACTTCCAAAAGAAACTATACCAATCACTTAATGTTCCGATTTCGCGTCTGGAACAACAGACAGGTCTAAATTTTGGACGGTCTGCTGAGATTACTAGAGATGAACTTAAATTTACAAAGTTCATTTCAAAGTTGAGAAATAGATTTAGTGGGATATTTGATGACCTACTAAAATCTCAACTTGTATTGAAGGGGGTCATTAACGAAGAGGAATGGCCAGATATAAGAAATGACCTACAGTATTTGTTTGCTAGTGATGCATACTATACTGAGTCTAAAGACCAAGAGGTTCTTAGAAGTAGGTTGGAGATACTAAACGGAGTAGTACCATTTATAGGTCAGTTGTTTAGTAGAGAATATGTCCAGAAACAAATAATGAGGTTTTCGGACGAGGAAATAGAATTGCTGGATAAACAAATTGCAGCCAGTCAAGAAACTGAGATAACTAATGGAGAAGAAAATGAGTGAAACAGATAATGTAGAAGTTGAAGTTACCGATAAAGTAACACCACAAGATGCCGTCAGAAACATGATGGATAAGTGGGCTGAAGGTGACTACACAGCCGCAAACGATGAGTTTGCAAAGGCAATGGGTACAAGGGCGGATGAATTAGTTTCCGCGAGGAAGGAAGAAATATCAAATGCGATATTTAATGACCCAGAACTTCAGAAGATGGGACTTGAAGCTGCACCAGAAGAAGAATTAGAACAAACAGAAACCGATACAGGGGACGGAGAATGAAGACATTTAAAGAACTACGCGAGGAAGCGCAGGCGGTAGAAAAACCGAAGAAGGAGAAAGCTACTGCGAATCATCCTGCCGAAGATGGCACGGAAGGTGATGTCACTCCCCCAAAACAGGGTAGTTCGGAAGACCCTAAGTTAACACATAGTTGTGCAACTAAGGTAGTCCATCCCAAATTCGGAGAGGGTAAACCCATAGTAGGTGAGCATGCTGAACCCAATAAAGAGGGTAACATTGCTTGGTATCGGGTTATGTTTGAACACGGAGTGGAAATGTGTGAGACTTATGCTCTAGAGATTCTAGACGAAAAGCATCACGGTAACCATTCAAAAAAGAAATACTAGGAGAAACTAAATGGCAGTCGTAGTCGATGTTTTAAAACTTACTCAAGTTCAAGGAGTATGTGCCGTTCGTGGGACAGCTGCGACAGGCACCATTGCTCTTGCAACCACTCTAAAGAAGAGTACAGAGACACAGAGTTCACCAAAGGCAGATATTAAAGCAATTCATTGGACATTATCTGCAAGTGCAAGTGCTAAGATACAAAGGAATAGTGATATTCTCTATGAATTAACAGAGAGTGGGTCACTAGATTTTTACGGATTTAATGATAATCACCAGAACGACCAAGACATAGAGGTGGTTATTGCTGGTGGTGCTGGAGGAACGGTAATTGTAGAGACTGCTAAGGTAAGTGGATATGGTTCACAACAACACCAAGGCGCAGATGGGAGTTTAGGATAAAATGAAACTTATAACAGAAACAACAGAAGATATTAAATATCTTAAAGAAGAAAAAGACGGTAAGACAAACCTTTTCATTGAGGGTGTCTTTCTCCAATCTGACCTTAAAAACAGGAACGGTAGGGTATACCCACGCGAAATTATGCAAAGGGAAGTAAACCGTTATGTTAAAGAAAGTATCGACAAGAAAAGGGCAATGGGTGAATTAGGACATCCAGATGGCCCTACAATTAATTTAGACCGCGTATCACACATGATAACTTCTTTGAGAGAAGACGGTTCCAATTATATTGGAAAAGCAAAGATTCTTGATACACCTATGGGAAATATCGTAAAGAACCTTATTGACGAAGGTGCCTCCCTTGGTGTAAGTTCCAGAGGACTTGGAACTTTAAAAGAAAAGAATGGCATCAACGAGGTACAAGATGACTTTGTACTATCAACTGCTGCTGATATAGTCGCAGACCCATCCGCTCCAGACGCCTTTGTAAGAGGTATTATGGAACATAAAGAGTGGGTAATGGTTGAAGGTGCATGGATGGAACAAGAAATAGACGCTGCTGTTAGAAGAATAAAAAGGGCTGGTTCTCGTGAACTGGAGGAAGAGAAGATGGCAGTGTTCAGTTCATTCATGAATAAGTTATCAAAAATCTAAAGATTTATAAATAAATACAGTATAACGCAAATCTCAAAGGAGAAATTAACATGGGCGTAGAAAGCAAAATAAGAGAAATGCTCGCTAAGGGAAAGGAAGTTGAATCCGCTCTTAACGAGGAGACTCAAGAACTGGATGAGGCTGGAGCTGCTGAAAATCTGAAACCTAATGCAACAGGTGGAGATAAAACAAATCCAACTCAAGGGGACTCAAACCCGAATCCAGCAATACAAGATCTAAGTGGAACTGGTAACCCAGAAGGTGGCTTAACTGCTGCTATCGGGCCCGCTTCTGCATCTAAATTAGGTGATGCACCTAGACCTGCCAATCAAGGCGCTGGTGATGCACCAAACTACAATGATGGGGAAGACCCTAAAAATGTAGTTGCTCAGAAATCTTCTGAAGGTGTACGCACCCAGAAGGAAGAAGAGGAAGTAGAGGATGAAGTAATCGCTGAAGATGAAGAAGACAACAAAGAAGAAGAAGTTGTCGCTGAGTCTGAAGTAGAAGAAACCGAATCAGAAGAGGAGGACGCAGAAGTGTCAGCTGAAACAGAAGAACAAGAAGAAACTTTGTTTGAAAATGACATCAAAAACCTTTTCGCTGATGAGGAACACCTCTCAGAAGAGTTTAAAGTAAAGGCTGCTGAACTATTTGAAACAGTAGTCACCGCAAGACTCGCCAATGAAATGGAAAACATTCAGAAAGAACTAGAGGAACAGTCTAATATTGAAAGAGAAACTTTCAAGGAAGAGATGGTTGGTAAAATCGACCAGTATCTTAACTATGTTGCTGAAAACTGGATGAAGGAAAACGAGCTTGCTATAGAGCGTGGTCTTAGGACTGAAATTACAGAAGACTTTATTAAGTCTCTGAAACAAGTTTTCGCTGAACATTACATCGAAGTTCCACAAGACAAGTACGATGTACTTGGCGAAATGCAAGACGAAATTGAGTCACTTAAAAAGAAACTCAACGAGTCTGTGGAAGCACAAATCAGTATCACAGGTGAGAGGGAAGCACTGCTTCGTTCTAAAGTCATCGGTGAAGCTGCTGAAGATTTAACACTAACTGAACAAGAGAAGTTAACTCAACTCTTAGAAGATGTTGATTTCGGTAGTACTGAAATGTTCGCGGAAAAAGTATCAGTCGTGAAGGAAAATTATTTTCCTAAACAGGAACAAACTTTAACTGAAGAGTCTGATAAGATGACTGACACAGTTGATGAAGCATTCCTTGAAGAAGGCGGAACTATTAATAAGTACGCTCAAGCGATTTCCAGACAACTTAAAAAATAAGTTTATTATAAATAATACCAATAGGTAATAACCAGAAAGAAAATAGGAGACTACAATGTATCTTTCAGAAGAAATCCAAAAAAAGTGGAGTCCAGTATTGGAACATCCCGACCTTGGCGAAATTAAGGATAGTTATCGTAAAGCGGTAACAGCTATTATTCTTGAGAACCAAGAGAAGGCTCTGCAAGAAGAGAAATCAATAATCTCTGAAGCAGTTCACGCTAACAATATGTCATCTGCTGTTGACACTTATGACCCTATACTAATCTCATTAGTAAGACGAGCTCTTCCTAATTTGATGGCGTATGATGTCTGTGGTGTTCAACCTATGACTGGCCCAACAGGTCTTATCTTTGCCATGAAGTCACATTATACTTCGCAGACAGGAACAGAAGCTCTGTTCAACGAAGCGGATACTGACTTTGCTGGTACAGGTACGCACGCTGGGTCTAATCCAGTTGACGGTTCATACACAACTGGTACTGGTGTAACTAGAGACAATGCAGAATTGTTCGGTGACACAGTTACTTTGAACCAAATGGCGTTCTCAATCGAGAAGACAACTGTAACCGCTAAGTCAAGAGCACTTAAAGCAGAATATACTGTGGAACTTGCTCAAGACCTTAAAGCAGTTCACGGTCTTGACGCTGAGTCAGAATTGTCAAACATTCTTTCTCAAGAAATTCTCGCTGAGATTAACAGAGAAGTTATTAGAACTATCTACAAAGTTGCTAAGACAGGTGCTGCTTCGACTGCATCCGCTGGAACTTTCGACCTAGATGTTGATTCAAACGGAAGGTGGTCTGTAGAAAGGTTCAAGGGTCTATTGTTCAATATTGAACGAGATGCTAATGTAATCGCTCAAGATACTCGTAGAGGAAAAGGTAACTTCATCATCTGTTCTTCAGATGTTGCCTCTGCACTTTCAATGGCTGGTGTGTTAGATTACGCTCCTGCTCTTGACACTAATCTTAATGTCGATGACACAGGTAACACTTTCGCTGGTGTTCTTAACGGACGCTACAGAGTGTATGTTGACCCTTATTCTGCTAACACAGGTGCTGCTAGTCAGTTCTACTGTGTAGGTTACAAAGGAACATCACCTTATGACGCTGGTCTGTTCTACTGTCCGTATGTGCCTTTACAAATGGTTCGTGCGATTGACCCATCTACTTTCCAACCGAAAATCGGTTTCAAAACTAGATATGGTATGATTGCTAACCCATATGTTACACAATCTGATGGTACAACTGACGCAGACACATTTACTGCTGATAGAAACCAGTACTACAGGTCTGTTAAGGTTACCAACCTTATGTAATAATAAGAGTTGGGTTAACCAACCAGTAAAAACAACAGTTTTCAAGGGAGTCTTCGGACTCCCTTTTTTTTCGCTTGACATTTGTTATAAATAGCAGTATAATAATAACTATTTTAGGTTTAGAACTATGGCATATACACCAAATCCATCTGTTACTGAAGGTAACTTCTCCGCACAGTCTGGTACTGAGCTTGATTACCTTAGACCGAATGGGTTTAAGTTTCAAGTTCATAATCTCCCAAATGTGGCATTCTTTTGTCAAGGGGCAAACATTCCAGACATGACTTTGGGATTCCCTGTACAAACTACACCACTACAGGATATACCATTTCCCGGCGATAAGATTGCCTTTGGAGACCTAAACATAAGATTCTTAATCCAAGAAGATATGACTAATTATATTGAATTATACAATTGGTTAGTTGGTCTTGGATTTCCAGAAAAACATTCTCAGTTCAGAGAATATGTCAAATCACAGGCATGGAGAACTGGGGGTCAAAAGAAACAAAAAGAAGAATCACTTGGACAAGTTAGTGACGCGAGTTTATTTGTACTCGACTCTAACAATAATCCAAATCAAGAAATACTATTCAAAGATGCATTTCCAATCGCATTGAGTGGATTGGACTTTGACATATCTGGTGGTGATACACCATACTTTGTTGGACTCGCATCTTTTAAATATAGGATATTTAATATTAAATCTGTAACTTAACATTGAAGGATATATTATGGCTACATTGAATGAACTTCAAGATATGTGGGCTGAAGATTGTAAAATCGATGAACTCGACCTTGGTTCAGAATCAATCGGTACACCAAATCTTCACGCAAAATATGTAACCCATCTCGCTAACTTTAAATTACAATTAAGAAAAGCGCAGTCGGACTTGGCAAGACTTGAAAGAGTTAAGTCAGAATACTTTCGTGGAGAATTATCTAAAGAGGAACTTGACCAATTAGGTTGGGAACCTTGGTATAAAAATTCCGTACTTAAATCTGATATGCGTGCCGTATTAGATGGGGATGGAGATATTATAAAACAACAGGATAAAATTTGGTACTTAGAAACAACGGTAGATTTTTTGGACAGGGTATTGCGTAGTTTAAATTCGAGAACTTGGGACATCAAAAATGCTGTTGAATGGAACAAGACACAATCTGGCCTATTATGATATTTGTCAAACAGAAAGACCATGTGCATATGCATGTGGAAGCCTCAGATGAAGGTATAACAAAGGAGATATCAGACTTCTTCACCTTTGAAGTGCCTGGAGCTTCCTTTATGCCGTCATATAGAAACCGTCATTGGGACGGTAAGATTCGACTGTACAATTTGTCCAGAAGAGAACTATATGTTGGTCTTTTGCCTTACCTATTAGAATTTGCAAAACAACTTGAGTATGAAGTCAAGTTGGAGATGGGTGAGATTGGTGAAGAGATGTCACGCGATGAGGTCAAAGAATTCGCCAGTAGATTAAAACTTCATAGTAACTGGAAACCTATTCAGATAAGAGACTACCAAGAAGACGCAGTATTTGACGCAATTAACGGTGGTAGAACTCTTTTACTTTCCCCTACCGCTAGTGGTAAGTCCCTCATAATATACAATCTGGCGCGATATCATCACGCCTTAGGACGAAAACAACTTATTGTAGTCCCTACTACCTCTTTAGTAGAACAAATGTACGGAGACTTCGCTGATTACTCCACACACAATGGTTTTGATGTATCAAAGTACTGTCATAGAATATATGGTGGTAAGGAGAAGACAAACAAAGCGGACATAGTTATATCAACATGGCAATCTATCTACAAGTATCCTAAGAAATGGTTTGAGGAATTTGATGTAGTGTATGGTGATGAGGCACATCTATTTAAAGCAAAATCTTTAATGACTCTCATGGATAAATGCACCAACGCCAGATTTAGAATAGGTACTACTGGTACACTAGATGGTACAAAGACACATAGATTAGTCCTAGAAGGAGTTTTTGGTAAGGTCTATAAGGTTACCACTACCAAGAAACTCATGGACAAGAAAGAACTTGCAGATTTAAAAATCATTTGTATGTTAATAGAATACACAGATGCGGAAAGAAAACTAGTATCAAAAATGCCTTATAAAGAAGAGATGGATTTCCTAGTAGGACACGCGGGCCGAAATGATATCATAAGTAAATTAACCATAACACAGAAGGGAAACACTCTTTTATTGTATCAGTATGTGGAAAAACATGGTTCTGTATTATATGATAAGATATCTAAAATGACAGACCGCCCAGTTCATTTTGTATTTGGTGGTACAGAAACAGAACAAAGAGAAAAGATTAGAGCTCTAACTGAAAAATCTGACAATACTATTATAATTGCTAGTTACGGAACCTTCTCTACAGGTATAAATATAAGAAACCTTAATAATATTGTGTTTGCCTCACCTAGTAAAAGTAGGATTAGAAACCTACAGTCAATTGGTAGGGGTCTCCGTAAAAGTGAAGTAAAAACAAAATGTAATTTGTTTGATATCGGGGATGACCTTTCTTGGAAGCAAAGAAAAAATTATACTCTTAATCATTTATTGGAAAGAATAAAAATGTACAATGAAGAAACTTTTGATTATAAAGTAGTAAAGGTAGATTCGACAATATGAATGATGCACATAAAATAAAGTCTATCATATTGTTTAATCATGTAATGGCTGCAATTGGTTTAATCTATGCAGACTTATCATGGTTACTCGTATCTCTAGTTGGATTTATTTTAATATATCAACTTGGTGCGGAAGTGGGGTTACATAGATATTTAGCACATAGGGCATTTGAAACTTCTTATTGGAAGTCAAGAGCATTAATATGTTTAGGAATGTTTAGTTGTCTTGGTTCCCCTATGGCATGGGCTGGTATTCACAGGAAACACCATGCATTTAGTGATGAAAAGGGTGACCCACATGGATGTCAACCTTGGTATAAAGTATGGTCAACCTTTTGGGAACCATACACGGTAGAATCAAAGTATGTAAAAAATTTGCTTAGGGATAACTGGATTAGGTTTACGCATAAAAATTATTTCAAGATATTGATTTCTACCTATTTAGTACTTACATTAATAGATTGGAGATTATCTACATTTTTAATCTCTATACCAGCCGTACTTGCCTTTAATGGTGCTGGTATGGTTAATACGATTTGCCACAGATATGGATACAGAAGGTACGACACTAGAGACAATAGTACAAATAATATCTGGGTAAACAATTTGTTTACGATGGGTTCCGCGTTACATAACACCCATCACCAGAAACCAACCGCTTGGAAACATTCTGAGAAGTGGTGGGAAATAGATTTGCCCGCCTTTTTTATAAAATGGTTTCTGATAAAAGAGGAAAGAAATGAAGGAAGAACCTAAAATAATTTGTTTTGATAGTGGACTGCAAATAGTTGCTACTGTAGAGGAGTCTGATACATTGGACGCCCTTGAAAAAATAAAAGTTCACTACCCAATGGAAATCTTGAGATTGCCAGTATCCATGACGCATGAAGCTTATTCAATAAGACCGTGGATGACATTCTCAAATGAGACTGTATTTGAAGTGAATAAAAATAATATAGTCGCAATCGCTCCTCTTAGTGAGGGGTATCACGATGGATATGAAAATTTAAAAGATGGGTATTTTAATAAACCGTCTGCTCTTCCTTCCATAGAAGAGGAAGAATATCCAGAAGAAGAACCAGAGTTTGACGGAGAAACTATCAAAGAAATGATAGACGAATTAATAGGGAAAAAGAAAAGGATACTCCATTAGGATCAATTATCCTTAAACGACACCCTATTATACAGGAAAACTCGACCAGATGTCAAGGAAAATTTAATTTATTTTTCGCTTGACTTTTGCATAACTTTATTATACAATGGACAACATTATGACTAAGAAATCAGAAACTAATCGACACTATGTCAACAACAAGGAATTTCTTGCCGCTATGACCGAGTATCGGGAAAGCCGATTGGCCGCAGAGGCGAAGGGAAAAGATAAACCGCGTGTGACAGAGTATATTGGTGAGTGTTTTGTAAAAATCGCAAACCACTTGGCATACAAATCAAATTTCGTAAACTATACATTCAGAGAAGAAATGATTTTGGATGGTATAGAAAATTGTATTACATACATTGATAACTTCAATCCAGAAAAGTCAAAGAATCCTTTCGCGTACTTTACGCAGATTACTTACTATGCTTTTCTGAGAAGAATACAAAAAGAAAAGAAACAACTTGATACTAAGTACAAGTACATTCAGAACCTAGACCTTCAATCTATATTAGATGGTGAAGAAGGACAGGGTGGTTCCGTAGAATTTGTTGAGTATATGAAAAAACAAATAGATGAAGCGGAGAAACATAATGCTCAATACGCAGAGCAAAATAAGAAGATCCCTAAGAGGCGTCCGAAATATCTGGATGACAAGGAAGCTTTGAAGATGGCAAAGGAGAAAATACCACAGCTGAAAGACGCTGAAAAAAGTACTTGACTTTTGCCCCTAAATAGCGTATAATGTGAAGTTTAATTGGAGTTTACTTTATTATGAATATATTCTATCTGGATAAAGACCCCTCTAAAGCAGCCCAACAACATTGCGATAAGCATGTAGTTAAGATGATATTGGAGTCAGCACAGATGTTATGTACCGCACACCGTCAGCTAGATGGTGATACTTACGCGGATACACATTCCCTATATAAAAATGCAATGATTAATCACCCATCTACAAAATGGGTTAGGTCTGGTAATATGAATTACCGATACCTTTATGATCTATTTGTTTCTCTTTGTGACGAATATACATTTAGATATGGTAAGACCCACAAGACTGATTCTAAACTCAGAGTTCCATTAGCAAAAACTCCTACCAACATTCCCCTTGGTGAATTTATTGACCCACCACAATGTATGCCAGACAATTGCAAACAAGATAGTACTATCGATGCTTACAAACTCTACTATGTAGAAGAAAAAAAGGATTTTGCCAAGTGGACAAAAAGACCAACACCTATGTGGTTTATAGAAGGTCTAAGATTTTATGCAACTTAGTAAGGAAGATACGATATATGCAAGTAAAATAGTTGTCGATTACTTTTCAAAGTTTGAGAGGATTGATGATTATTTTCGTGCAAGAAAAATTGAAAGGGTGAAGGCATTGCCTCCGCCTCTTTTTGGTATGAGTGTAGAGGATGATATGTTCCAGAGTTGGGATATGCATCCAGAAGAAATGAATTTTTCAGTTGTTCAAATGAACAACGAGGTGTTTGACCAGATGTTAGAGATGACTGCATCTTTTTCACCAGACCAAGCGCCAGGCAAAGAATTAAAACTGATTGTGAAAGAAACGAATACAAACACAGCAGTTGGTTTTATCAAGTTGGGTTCACCTTTAATAAACTCCAAACCAAGGAATGATTTTCTTGGTGGTGTTCCCGACTTGCCTATTTTTAATAAGAGGGCAATTATGGGGTTTAATATAGTTCCAGTACAACCATTTGGATTTAATTATCTGGGTGGTAAGTTATTGGCTGCCATTTGTTGTTCGCATGAAGTACGAAGGATGTTGAACAAGAAATATAATACAGAGTTTTGTCTGTTTGAGACTACATCTTTATATGGTAACATAAAGGGTGCTAGTATGTACGATGGTATGAGACCCTTCCTAAGATATAAGGGAGATACCATGTCATCATTCTTACTAACTATGGGTGAAGAGATTTATTTTCATCTACGCGATTGGTTTGAAGAAAAGAATGGTGGTGAAGTTCTTATAAAGAAAGATGCATCTAGTAGAAAACTTAAATACCAAACAAAGATGATTCAAGTTCTCAAGGCCAATCTAAAAGAACATGATGTAAAAGCATATGAGTTGTTTGATAATGTAATCAAAAAGTCAACCGATGTGACTACACAAAAAAGATTCTATATGTCAGAGTACGGATATAAGAATGTACGCGATGTACTTTTGGGTAAAACAGAAACACTAGAGAAGGCAGAAAACTTTGACAGGTTTGAACTAGAAAATGTTATTGATTGGTGGAAAAAGAAAGCCGTCAAGAGATATAGCAACTTGGTCTCCGATGGAAGAATACGAAAGGATTTGGAAGTCTGGAATTCTGAAACAATTAACAAAATAGATATAATAAGATGAACATAGAAATTTACTCAAAACCAGATTGCCCCTACTGTGACAGGGCGGTGTTTATTGCACAACAAATAATACAAGAAACAACTCACATCAAGTATGAAAAGAAAATGTTAGATGAAGATTTTACATTTGAAGAATTGCTTGAGAAATCTCCCAACGCGAAAACCTTTCCACAGATATTTGTGGACGGTGAACTCATTGGTGGGTTTAATGAATTTGAAAAGATGGAGTGGTGGGCAGACAGACAATGAAAGTAGGATTTACTTGTGGTGCATTTGATTTACTACACGCTGGACACATTGTTATGCTTGAGGAAGCAAAAGACAATTGTGACTTTCTTATGGTGGGATTACAAACAGACCCCACTCTAGACAGGTCAGACAAAAACAAACCAGTACAAAGTATATACGAGAGATACATTCAGTTGTATGGTCTCAGATATGTAGATGAGGTTATTCCATATGACAGGGAAACTTGTTTGATGGATATCCTAACCACAAAAAGTATTGATGTAAGATTTATTGGTGAAGAGTATAAAGACAAAATGTTTACAGGACAACACTTACCTATAGAGATTTTTTACACCAGTAGACAACACACTTTCTCTTCAACAGATTTGAGGAAACGAGTACAGAATGCTCCTAAACCAAAATGACATTGGTGGATATATTGCTAAACAAGACGAGAGATATATCGTCAAGGATAATCCATTTGGCAATACATTAGTAATTAGTAGTACGCGACTGCATGGTGGACAGGAAACTACTGGACACAAACATGATGGTCAAGAAGAGGTATATTTTTTTATTGAAGGTGAAGGCATGATAAGGTTAGATTGGGAGTATATCACGGTTAAATCTGGTGATGTAGTTCCTATTGAGGATGGTGTCTTTCATAAAGTATATAATAATTCAGATGATGAGGATTTATATTTCATCTGTGTATTTGACGGAAAGAGAAGAACATGAAGATAACATGTGCTAGATTGCGGTCTAATGTAAAGTATGAAGGCCCACTTGAGACTGTACTAGATAGTTTCTTAGAGAACTATGTAAAGTGGATGAGGGCAAACCCCCAACACGAGTACGGAACCTATAATATATCCTTTGATGGTACTAGACCTAAGAGAACACCAGAGTCAATAGAATGGGCTGACGCGATAGTAATTCCTAGTGATAGTGAGTTTAGATATCATGGTGAGTTACAAATGAATCCAAAAGACTTGGCGAAGTCACAGTCCCATATGGATAACATCATACCATTTTTTAAAGACAAACATGTTATTGTCATGAGAAGTGATAGAGGTGATGACGAAAAGTTATACAGGGAAGAGACATTACAGAATGTACCAATTAAATCCTATACAGAGATTGATGAGATTGATTTCTCTGGTAACATACATGGAATGAAGTATCACTTCATAAGAAACAAATTTGGTAATCCTTTATATACAGAAGCGAAGAAGACTGACTTTGGATATTGGGGACGCATGAAGACAGGATGTGACCGCGATAAGATTATTAGAAAGATTTACCGTGACCCAGATTTAACCACTTGTTTGATTGGTGGATTCCCATCTGGTATTAAGAGACAGGCTTCATGGATAAAAGATTGGAATCAATTATATCCTATGTTAGAACCATGTAGATGGACATTGTGTTTTAATTGGAAGGATGAGACTGCTACTACATCTAGGTATGTAGAGGCACTCGCAATTGGAATGATACCTTTTGTGTGGAGACAGTACGACAAGAATAATACATATAACATAGACCCTTGGCAAAGAATAGAAGACTTTGATGATTTGAAATCTAAGGTCATGGAGTTGAGGTGTGAACTATTATTAGAGAAAAAACTTGAAGAGTATAGAATGAACTATGGTAAGAAACTTATGACCCTTGAAGGATATTATTCTCAATTTGCTGATACTATGAATGGAGCAATTGCATGAAGATAGCGTTAGTTAACGATACACACTTTGGTGCGAGGTCAGACAGTTTGCCGTTTGATGCGTACTTTAGAAAATTTTATGATGAGTTTTTCTTTCCTACATTGGCGGAGAGAGAAATCAAAACTGTTATGCATTTGGGTGATATCTTTGACAGAAGAAAGTATATGAATTACAATACACTCAAGAGTTGTAAGGAGTATTTCTTTGACCAAGCAAAAGACCTAAATATAGATATGCATGTGGTGCCAGGCAACCACGATACTTATTTTAAAAACACCAATGATGTCAATGCACCAGAACTATTATTACAAGAGTATGATAATGTCACCGTATATCCAGAAGTCACAGAGATAGAATTCGATGAGAGAAAAATTCTTTTTGTTCCTTGGATATGTAGCGATAACTTTGAATCTACTATGGAAATGGTCGAGCGATGTGACGCGGAAGTATGTTTTGGACATTTTGAATTTTCTGGTTTCCAAATGTACGCTGGTATGCCGAATGAGCATGGAATGGATCATACTGCCTTTAAGCGCTTTGATTTGGTTTGTTCTGGCCACTTCCATCATCGTAGTAGTCGGGACAATGTGGTGTATCTTGGTAATCCTTACGAAATCACATGGTCTGATTATAACGATGCTAGAGGATTTAACATATACGATACAAAAACGAATGAAATAGAGTTTCTTCAAAATCCTTATAGAATGTTCCATAAAATATTCTATAATGATGTTGATGATGATGTAGAATATGATTTAACAAACTTGGTTGGTGGTTGTGTTAAAGTCATAGTAGTTAAGAAAGAGAATTTTGCAAAGTTCGATAAACTTATCGATTCTCTTTATAGTTGTAATTTGGTTGAATTAAAAATTATTGAAGATTTTTCAGAGTTTGAAGATAATGCTGTTGGAGAAATGGATATAAAACTAGATGATACAATTACATTGTTAAATGATTATGTTGACAATACTGTTACTGAATTAGATAAGAACAGATTGAAATCTCTACTACAGTCCTTGTATGTAGAAGCACAACATCACGAGAATTAATTAATGATAACATTTGAAAAGATAAGATGGAAAAACTTTCTGTCTACAGGGAACAGTTTTACCGAAATAGAATTTAATCGAAGTCCCAGTACTTTAGTGGTTGGTGAGAATGGAAGTGGTAAGTCTACAATGCTTGATGCTGTGTGTTTTGCATTGTTTAATAAACCATTCCGCAAGATTAGTAAGACCCAGTTAATCAATTCTATTAATAATAAAAAATTAGTTGTAGAGATAGAGTTTAGAGTAGGACTGAAAGAATTTAAAGTTGTCCGTGGTGTAAAACCAAATATCTTTGAGGTATATTGTGATGGACAGATGCTAGACCAAGATGCAGCTGTTAGGGATACACAGAAATACCTTGAAGAAAGTATATTGAAGATGAACTTCAAATCATTTACTCAGATAGTAATACTAGGAAGTGCTTCGTTTACACCATTTATGCAGTTGCCTACAGCATCTCGCCGAGAGATAATCGAAGACATTCTTGACATTGAGATATTTACCACAATGAATCAAGTGTTACGCGATAAGATTGCCGTACTTAGGGATGAGATTAGAGATGTTGAAACAGAGGTAGAGGTAGCAAAATCTAAAGCAACGGTTCAAAGAAAGTATATTGAACAGTTGGAGAAAGATAAGAAAATTAAAGTTGATAAAATTAAGGAGAAAATTAATGAGCTCATCGAGGCGACTACTGAACTTGAAACAAAACTTGCAGAGACAACATCAGAGAAGGAGAGTCATGATGATCCGAAAGAACGGAAACGCAAACTGGATGGTCTCAAAGACAAACTTGACTCCAACCTCAGAAAGGCAAGAAAAGAACTCGACTTCTACCACAACACAGAAGAGTGCCCAACCTGTAAACAAGGATTGACCCATGACTTCAAGGAAGAAAAACAAAAAGAAAAAACTACGCGGATAGAAGAATTAGAATCTGGGTTGTCTGACATGGATTCTGAATATGAACTAGTACAAAAGTCTATAGAAGTCTATGATAAAATTGTAACCGATATACAAGATATTCAAAGTGATATTATATCACAAGAAAGATATAAGAATAGACTTACATTGGAACTCAATGAGGCAGAAACAAATGTCGCAGATATTGATGAGGAGAAAACTAAACTAAAAGAACTCGCTATTGAATTAACAGAAACGAATAAAAAGAAAACTGAGAAGGGTGAGGAACAACATTATAATACTGCTGCTGGTAGTTTGCTAAAAGATACGGGCATTAAGACAAGAGTTATTAGACAGTACTTACCAGTTATTAATCAGTTAGTGAATAAATATTTGGCTGCGATGGATTTCTTTGTTCATTTTGATTTAGATGAAAAGTTTAATGAAACAATTAAGTCCAGACATAGAGACAAGTTTTCTTACTCTAGTTTTAGTGAAGGTGAGAAACAAAGAATAGACTTGGCATTATTATTTACATGGCGAACAATTGCTAAGATGAAGAATAGTGCTAGTACCAACCTGTTATTACTCGATGAAGTATTTGACAGTTCCTTGGATAACAATGGTGTTGATTATGTTATGAACCTATTGCATACCATAGGAGAGGAAACCAATGTGTTTGTGATTTCTCACAAGGGTGACCAGTTGTTTGATAAATTTAGAAATCAGATTAAATTTGAGAAGATTAGAAATTATAGTGTAATGTCATGAGTGATTTAGAATTATTACCATTGAACCATCCAATGTTGAAGGTTCCACCAAATGAGTTTGACTTTGAAAAAGAGGACGCAAAAGAGTTCGCAAAACTACTTTGGAATAGACAGAAGGAACTAGGTGGTGTAGGATTGTCAGCGAACCAAGTAGGACGCAACTCAAAAGTATTTACTATGGGTGTTGATAGGGGCGAAGATTATAACTATCAGAGGGTCTTATTTAACCCAGAATTGATGTCTTATAGTGAAGAGACCATATCACTAGAGGAAGGTTGTTTGAGTGCGCCAGGCATCACCCTAATGGTTCGTAGACCTATTACCTGTACGATGAGTTATAAGAACGAAGATAATGAAGTTGTAATGGAAGAATTTGAAGGGTTGTGGGCAAGAGTAGCCTTACATGAGTATGACCATATGTTAGGTCAAAACTTTACAATGAGAGTATCTAAAATTAAATTGGATAGAGCAATAAAAAAGGCGAAAAAGTATCACAAGAAGCTCAAAAGAGCTATTGAAATGAATAAATAGAACATGAGAATGAACAGAGACCGTAACTATGGCATACAGTAAAGAAGTAGTAGAAAGATTTAACGCAGTAACAAATAACCCCGAAGCTCATGGAGTGGGTAGATTTGACCCAAATGACCCCAATGTAGCAACAGGGTTGACAGGCGCGCCGGCATGTGGTGATGTCATGAAATTAGACCTTAAACTTGACCCCGAAACAGAGATTATTGAGGATGTTAAGTTTAAGACATATGGTTGTGGTTCAGCTATCGCATCATCTAGTATGTTTGTCGATATGCTGAAAGGATTACACATCAATGATGCGAAAATGATTAAAGATAAAGACATCGCTGATGCCCTAGCACTTCCGCCCATCAAGATACATTGCTCGGTACTTGCAGAAGATAGTATCAAAAGAGCGATACAAGATTGGGTTGAGAAGAGAGCTGGTCGTAATACTACATGGTTAGACGAAATTACCATGCCCAAAGAGGAACCAAATGCAGATAACATTAACTGAAGATGCTAAAAAATATTGGACAAGACTTTTAGATGAGAAACCTAGTGCAAAGTATGTACGGTTGGGCGTCAAAGGTGGCGGTTGTGCCGGATTCTCATATACATGGGAGTATACTGATAATTCTGATCGTGGTGTTTTGATTGATGATATCTTAGTTGTAGATGACTACGCAGAAATGTTTTTACATGGTAGTGAAATAGTATTTGAAAAAGACCTTGGGGGGTCTCACATTCTAGTAACAAATCCCAACGAAGTAAGTGCATGTGGTTGTGGCGAAAGCATACAATTCGCATCGGCAGTATAGGAGAAGACATGGCAGACGATTTCGATTTTGGATTTACCGCAGTAGATGATATACCAGCTGGAGAACGAATTGAACAACCAGTACAGGCGGAAATCCCTACAGACCAGATAGATAAGATAATGGATAAACTAGAACAGTTAGAGTCTAGGATTTTAACAGCAGATAATTCTGGTTTAATAACTGAACACAAGGCATTGCTGGAAAGTGATGTCGCTACAAAACTACGCGATGCAGAAGATTTAATATTACCATTATTGAAGAATCTTAAGCGTAATCCAGAGAAAGATTATATTCATTGGCCAAACAGGGATGTAATCATAGACAAACAAATTGAAAGAATTACAGCAGTAACGAGATATTTTGAGAGAATTTAATGTTCGTCACATGTGGCGATAGTTACGCCTGTATTGATAAAAGAGAATCAAAAGAACTTCAATGGCCAATATATGTTGCCAATAATCTAGGGTATACATCTTCACAACAATTACATTTAGGTAGAGGTGCTAGTGATAACTGGTACATATTTCTTCAAGCAAAATGGGCATTAGAAAATTATAATATAGACCGTCTGGTAGTTTGGTGGACTTCAGTATATAGATTTTTTGTGAAACATCCAGACACGGTTGAAGAGGATAATAGTTCATTAGTAGTTAATGAGGTAGGTACTCATATAAATCGACATGAAACAAATTATGTCTATGATAATTATACACCACAATATATTAGTGAGACATATAATAATGTTATAAGTGATGGCATCCACGCGCCTGGCTCGAGAAAGAGACATAACATGATGGATGAAGATTGGGAAGTATTACAAAAATATTGGGAAAAATTTCATTCAGTTAAGAAGGGACATCTGGAACTACAAACCATGCAGTATGTTATAGAACATTTGTGCGAGAAGAAGGGGGTAGAGTACTTTAATTTCCCAGATAGATATCTAGCACGAAGTATGATGAAGGCAGAAGAGTTTGACCCAGATTCTCTGATACTTGCTAACCATTATGGGGTTAACGGACACAAGGTCATAGGAGACTACATATGGAAGACCATAGAGAGAAAATCCAACACCAAAAGGAACAGTTAAAGTTTCAAGAAAAGTCGCTAAAAGACATCCAAAAAGCGATAGAAAACCAGCAAAAAGCGATAGAAAAGTTCATTTCAGACCAAAAATAATTGAATTATTTTCGCTTTTCCTTATAAAACAAGGGCTTACAGAGGCAGCTTTTTCTTGACATTTGCTGTGGATTATGAGATCATAGTACTGTAATTGAGAGTGAGAGACATATGGACATAACCCAAAAATCATACCTTGCGAAACTCCTCGCTACTGAGGATGTTTCGATTGAACATAGGAATGTACCTACCGCGTACTTTGATTTGAAGTCTAGGAAGATTGTACTTCCCAATTGGAAGGACATGCCTGATTTCTTATATGATTTATTGATTGGTCATGAAGTTGGTCACGCTCTCGTAACTCCCGCTGAAGGTTGGCACTCTGCCGCTTCTAGTAAGGGTGCGAATTTCAAATCATTCTTGAATGTTGTAGAAGATGTTAGGAATGAGAGACTAGTTAAAATCAGATATCCAGGCTTGGTCAAGTCATTCTATAAAGGATATCAAATGCTTTATAAGAAAGACTTTTTCGGTCTTTCAAAATTACAAAAGACTCCCCAAGAATTACCACTAATTGATAGAATCAATCTTCATGCTAAGGTTGGTGCTTTCCTTACTCTACAATTCACCGCTGAGGAACAAGTCATACTTGACAAGTGTTTCGCTGCTGAGACTTGGGATGAGGTTGTCGCCATCGCTGAGGAATTATATGAATTCTCCAAGACTGAAGACGCGATGCAAGATCTTTTAGAAGAGAACATGGGTATGCCCCAGTTCGGTGAGGATGAAGATGATTTTGATATGGATGAGAATGGCGAATGGTCAGAAAATCCATACGGTGAAGAAGAATCTGAAGAAGGTGAAGGCGAGTCTAAGTCTGGTGAAGAAACTGAAGAGTCAGAAGAATCTGAAGAAGGTGGCGCTGAGTCTGGTGAAGGTGAAGAGACTGAAGAAGATACTGAAAAAACTACTTCTTCTAAAAAAGAGTCAGAAGATACTGAAAAGTCTGCTGAGTCTGGGTCACCAGAAGATGGCACGATTGAAGAAGGTTCTACTGAATCTGAAGGGCACAATCCCCATGATTTTGATGACGCGGAACCTAAGTCATTTACCGATGAAGCGTTTAGAGATGCTGAACAAAACCTAGTAGAAGATGGCAAGACCAATGGTGTTGTTACTGCTACTATGCCTAAGTTCAAGACTAAGTATTTTATTTTCCCAACTACCGATGTTTGGCCTACCAAAGATTTTGAGTATGTTTGCGGTGGAAGGTATGATGACATTCCTGCTGGTTCTGCTAAGGATGTAGAGAAAACTTTGCTTGATGAATTTATGCAAAGAAACAAGGGTTCAATTAATCAACTAGTTATGCAGTTTGAGATGAAGAAAAAAGCCACCCTATTGAGGAAGGCTCAAGTCAATAAAACTGGTAAGTTGAATGAAGATAAGTTGTGGGCATACAAGTTGACTGAAGACTTGTTCCTATCAAGTACTACTGTGCCAGATGGTCAGAACCACGGCATGATGATGTTTGTAGACTTCTCTGGTTCAATGGGTAGACACATGGCTGGTACTATTGAACAGACACTAATTCAAGTTGCCTTCTGTAAAAAAGTTGGTATCCCATTTGATGTGTACGGTTTTTCAAACTGTGCTAACTCTCTCCAAAGTGAGAAGTTTGGGAATGGGTCTAGGGGTTCTGCTTTCCAATCTGCTAATGATGGTGAGTTGTTTATTGAGTCTGGTGGATTCGGTCTGCTTCAGTTGATATCTTCTGAATTGCCTCAGAGTGAGTACAATAGATGTTTCAAAAAGTTACTTGGTTACAAAACTTCATTTGAGTGGAGAGATATGAAACCAAGAATGGAAAGACACAATGTTCCTTACCATCTTTATCTTGGTTCTACTCCGCTGTCAAGTTGTATGATAGTTGGTGCTAAGATTGCTAAACAGTTCAAGGAAAGAAACAGAATTGAAGTTATGAACACAATCGTTCTTTCCGATGGTGGAAACACTTCTGACATTGAAGTAATCGCGGAAGGTCAATATGAAGAGAATGGATATTTCAGATATAAAAATGCCATTAGTGAAGAGTTTGCTGGTAGATACGGTGAAAATAAATGTGAAATTGGTAAGTTCCAATTGAAAGGCAACGGTTTGTCAGTCACCACTAACATCAAAGGGATGTATGGAACAAACTACGGTAGGGTCTCTTATGAAAGTGCTACTGCTGTTACTTTCGACTACTACAAAAAGTTTGTCGGTTCCAGAATAGTTCACTTCTTCCTAGTTGATAACAACATTAGAGAAGCGAGACAGGCATGGTCAGATATGACAGGTGAGTATGCCGAGTATGATGAAAACTTCCTAAAAGAAAAGACAACTAATTGGAAAAACAATAACTTCATGGCTTGCGAGTCTAGGTTAGGAAGTGATGCTTGCTTCATTTTGAAGGGTGCTAAATCTCTTAATGAAGAGGCAGAGTTTGAAGTCAGTTCTGATAGTAAGGCTGACATTTTGAGAGGGTTTAAGAAATTCCAGAAAGGCAAGTCCAATTCTAGACAGTTCTTAAACAGATTCATAGATGAGGTCGCGTAAGTGGTTGATTTTACAGGGAAAGAAAATGAAAAAAAATTCATTTTGGCCCTTGACATTTGCCCCGAAATATGGGATCATGATCTAGTAAATTGAGATGAGAGGTTATATATTATGAGTGTAAAACAAAAAGAACAGTTCCTTCAGGCCCTTGCCGATGTGAACAATTCCGCGTCTGCTGTGTTCTCCAAGGCGGAGGCAATGCAGATTGCAAAATCGAATGGGTTGAAAAATCCCATGTGGTTTTTTAAAGAGTGTAAAATTGGTAGGAACCAATTTTCGCCAAACATGGCAACTCTAATGACTGTGGGTAATACTGCTCTCAATCCTGTCGCCCCTGTGGCGCCTGCCCTTGAAGAGTCGGTATCTACCCTAGAACCAATTGAGACAATTCAGTCTCAGTCATTTGATGCCAAGATTGTAAAACAGGCAAAACTTGCGGTGGAAATCGAGAATTTAATTCCAGATTCAGATAGTACTTATGTCCCATTTGGGTTCCATAAAGATTTGGTGAATATCATTAAGTCTGGTATGTTCTATCCGACTTTCATTTGTGGTCTTTCTGGTAACGGTAAGACTATGATGGTGGAACAGGTTTGTGCCAAACTCAAGAAAGAAGCTATTAGGGTTAACATCTCTATCGAAACCGATGAAGATGACTTAATCGGTGGCAACACTCTCGTGGATGGTAATGTGGTTTACAGGGAAGGCCCTGTGTTGACTGCCATGAAGAGAGGTGCGATTCTCATTCTGGATGAGATTGATAGGGGTTCTAACAAGTTGATGTGCCTTCAGGCAATCCTTGAAGGGAAACCTTACTTCAATAAGAAGTCTGGTGAGGTTGTCACTCCCGCTACTGGTTTCAATGTAATTGCTACCGCGAATACAAAAGGTAGAGGTTCCGATGACGGTAAGTTCATGGGTGCTCAAGTTCTGGATGAGGCGTTCCTAGAAAGGTTCGCTATCACGGTTGAACAGGAATATCCTTCTAGTGTTCAAGAGAAGAAAATTGTCATGAACAAAATGGGTGTTGCTGAGTGTGTTGATGAAGACTTTGCTGATAAGTTGGTCATGTGGGCTGACATAATCAGAAAGACTTTCTACGAAGGTGGAATCGATGAGTTGGTTTCCACTAGAAGGTTGGAACACATTGTCAAGGCATACGCCATGTTCTCTGATAGACTCAAGGCAATTCAGTTGTGTGTCAATAGGTTTGATAGTGACACTAAGTCTGCCTTCATTGACCTTTACACTAAGGTTGATGCTGGTGCCACGGTTGAAGAAATCATGGACAATCCTACCGATGGTTCTGAAACAGAAACTTCTGAGGAAAAAGATAGTTATGACTTCTAGTCCAGACTACAAATATAATGAGGGAGCTCTTATCAAGGAGCTCCAATCTTATATCGATTCTACTTATGGTGAACACTATTCCCAAAATAAGTATCAGGCAACTGAATTTATTATTGATGGTGGTCATGGTGAAGGATTTTGTATCGGGAATATTTTAAAGTACGCCCAGAGATACGGCAAGAAAGACGGTTACAACCGCAAAGATTTATTAAAGGTACTGCATTATGCTATAATCGCATTGCATGTACACGATTTAAGAGAATATGAAAAGGAGCAATTCGACTTGTTTTGTTCTTAACGGTTTGCCCCCAGCGGGCAGTCGGGACTTGGTACACCTCTCTCTTACTCTCTCACAAGAAGTATCAAGTTCCCGACACTTTTATTATAAATAAGAGAGTAAGAATTTTTATAGAGGAATAAGAAATGGCATATAGATTAACATACACGAGTACTCGACCAGATACTTCAGAAGATTGGTACTTCTTTAAAGAAGGCGCTGATGCTGGTTTTGAGACTAACTCGACACATTTTAGAAATTGGCTTGACGCGAGAAGCGATGTAACTGTTACATTGACTGTAGCAGAAGATAATCTTTCCTTTAAATGGGAATTAGATTTTGCTGATGAGACTGCTTACGATGCATATGTAGTAGAAAGAGATGCATTGTTTACCGCTGCTCCATATAATGGCACAGCACACTTATCAGAAACCGCGTACACAGATTACTTGACTGCTAATAGTATGACTGCTGAGATTACTGTCGGCGAAGTATAAAGAATGGGGTTGACATTTGCCCCTAACAAATGTTAGTATATGATGTTTAATTTGATTGAGGTATATTATGAAACTATCCAAAAGTACTTTGGAGTTGTTGAAGAACTACGCTACGATTAATACCAATCTCTTGGTAAAATCTGGCAGTAGTTTAGCAACGGTGTCCGCTTCTAAGTCTATTCTTGCAAAGGGCACGATAGAAGAGAGCTTCCCACAGGAGTTCGCTATCTATGATTTAAATCAATTCCTATCTTTGGTCACTATGAGTGAAGACACGGAGATTGATTTTTCTGAAGATTATCTGACATGCAAATCTGATGCTGGAAGGTTCAAGTTTTATTACGCGGAACCATCTATCATCGTGGCAGCTCCAGATAAAGAAATTGAAATTGATGCTTTCTATCAATTCAATATTACCAAAGACCAAATCAACACTATCTATAGGGCAGCTTCTGTTATATCTGCACCTACTCTTAGTGTGGTTGCTAGTGGTGGTAATGTGGTAATGAGTGTTGGTGACCCCAATACTCCAAAAAGTAATTCTTTTACTACAGATATTGGTAATGCTAATGTTGAGTTTGATGCTCGACTTGGTATTGAAAACCTTAAAGTAATCCCCGATGATTATGAGGTTACTGTTTCTCAGAAGAAAGTATTCAAATTTTCTAACGCGAAGAGAACATACTTCTTGGCACTTGAACCGAGTTCAAATATTTAATGGCTTGGGTTGAAGGAATGATTGCTGTCTATGGAATGATACTTTCTTTCATGGCCGGCTGGTTAATGCCGAGAGGTAATTTTATTAGAAATTCCCAGTTATGGGTAATCAAAAAAATACACAATTGGTTAGCACATGACAAGGAAAAATTGAAGGAGAAATAAATGAAAATAGATGTTGGGCAAAAATTGCCAAAAGACATAACCTTTCATGTTAGGGTTAGAGATGAAAACATGGTAAAGAATGGAGAAGAGAATCCATATATTTGGCAGATGGTCAATTCAACTGACCTCTTCAAAGATAAGAGAGTGATTCTATTCGCTTTGCCAGGCGCTTTCACTCCAACATGTTCTACTTATCAGTTACCAGATTATGACGCGAACTATGAATTGTTCAAGGCGAATGGTATTGATGAAGTATACTGTCTGTCTGTTAATGATAGTTTTGTCATGAACAAGTGGGCGGAATGGTTGGATGTCGATAATGTTAAGATGCTTCCAGATGGTAGTGCCTATTTTACTGAAGCGATTGGAGCGCTGGTAAGAAAAGATAATCTAGGATTCGGAGCAAGGTCATGGAGATATTCATTACTTGCTAACGATGGGGTTGTTGAGAAAGCATTTGTAGAGGAAGGTTGTGAGGACGATTGTCCTAGTGACCCATATGAATGTTCTGGGCCTTTGACCATAATGGACTATATTCAAACTGAAAGTCCTGTAGGACAACAGCATGAATTAGAGTTAACGGATGGTGCTGGAACAGAAGAAACATTTGCATAAAGTCGATTACGATTTAAAACCTTTATCAAAAGAACTCGCAATTGATTTTATACAAACGCATCATTATTCACCTATGATGCCTAAACTCACGAAACACTATTTGGGGTGTTTCTTGGAAGGTGAACTAGTAGGTGTTTTGACTCTAGGATGGGGAACACAACCCCGACAAACAATAAACAAAATGTTTACTGGGTTAGAGTCAAAACATTACTGGGAGATTGGTAAGATGTGCATGACAGATGAAATGCCAACCAACTCCGAATCACAGATGATAAAGAAAGCTGTGAGATGGATAAAAGATAATTGCCCAGATGTATTATTTCTTTACACGATGGCAGATGGTATCATGGGTAAATGTGGATATGTATATCAGGCAAGTAATTTTTTATACGGTGGAACCTTTTACACTCAAGTGTACGAAATAAATGGTGAGAAGGTTCACCCAAGAGCAACAAGAAAGTTATGTGAGGAGAACGCAAAGTTCTCTGGCAAAGAGAGAATTTTTTGGTTGACTTCAGATTTTATGCAAGAGAAGGGAATCAAAAAAATAGAAGGATATATGTTTAGATATATCTTCCCGCTGAATAAGAAGGCAAAAAAGTTATTGAAAAAATCAAATATGGAATGGACTAGAACTTATCCAAAAGACCACGATTTAAAATGGTTTGATAAAACTAGTAAACCCAAATTTGAAATTGAACAACCCCACTTCACATATGATGAAGTTCTTTATAACGCGAGGAACATATCTGGTGGTGGGGCATCTTTAAGAGGAATATTATGAGTAAAGTTATTTTAGTATCTGGTGGATTTGACCCACTACATAAAGGACACCTTGACCTATTAAAAGAAGCAAAGAAAATGGGAGACCATCTATCGGTAGGTCTTAATAGTGATGAGTGGTTAACCAGAAAGAAGGGGTCACCCTTTATGTCATCATTTGATAGAATGGATATGTTGATGGAATTGCAATGTGTTGACCATGTAGTTCCTTTTAATGATGATGACGATACTGCTAAAGACTTTATAGAAAAAGCAATTGCTTCATGGGGAATAGACCACAAGTTTGTATTTGTGAATGGTGGTGACAGGACAGAAGATAATATTCCAGAGATGGAATTGCGAGAAAAGTTTTCTCATGCTCATTTGGAGTTTGCTTTTGGTGTTGGTGGAGAAAAATCATATTCTAGTAGTTCGGTAAACAATGTAGAAAGAATCTGGGGTGACTATAAAATTATTCACGCGGAACCAACAGCCAAGGTAAAAATACTAAACATTGATGTCAATAAAAGTATTAGTTATCAAAGACACTTTTATCGTGGAGAAATATGGCATGTCGTAAATGGTCAGGCAATGATTAAAACCAGTAAAGGTAACCCAGCAAATTATGAATATGAGTACTTGACTTCTGGTCAGCACTTCAGTATAATACCATACGAGTGGCATCAAATAACAAATGTGGGTACTGAACCCTTAAAGATAATTGAAATACAACATGGTTCTTATGTCGAAGAAGATGACATAGAACGAGAGGAGATAATGCATTGACAAGAGCAAGATGGAAAAAAGGAGTTAAGGCAAGAAGACAGGTTGCATTGGATAACTTGTTGAAGTCTAAGTTTACTCCAAAAGAGATTAAGTCTGGTAAGAAAATGGTTGAGCGTTCTGAGGAAACTTGGAATAAGAACCGCGATTATCAGATTGAAGTTTTACAAAAGAGGATACAAAATGGGTGAGTTTTTATGGGTAGAGAAATATAGACCCCAAACTATTTCAGAATGTATTTTACCAGATGGTTTGAAAAAAACTTTCCAAGAGTATGTGGATGCTGGTGAAATATCCAATATGCTTTTGTGTGGCACAGCTGGTACAGGTAAGACCACGGTGGCGAGAGCACTTTGTAATGAACTTGGTTGTGACTATATTGTTATCAACGGTTCGGATGAAAGTGGTATTGATGTATTGCGTACCAAGATAAGAGACTTTGCAAGTACAGTCAGTTTTGAAAGTAAGGCGAAGGTTGTTATCCTAGACGAAGCAGACTATCTAAATCCAAACTCAACGCAACCAGCACTTAGAGCTTTTATTGAAGAGTTTTCTGGCAATTGCAGATTTATTTTCACATGCAATTTCAAGAATCGAATCATCGAACCTCTTCACAGTAGAACATCTGTTATTGATTTCAAAATTGATAAGAAAGATAGACCAGAGATGGCACAGAAGTTCATGGGAAGGATGCAGTATATCTTAACACAAGAAGGTATTCCATACGAACAGAATGTTCTCGCGGAACTATTGATGAAACACTTCCCAGACTATCGTAGGGTTATTAATGAACTCCAGAGGTATTCTAAGAGTGGTTCTATTGATAGTGGTATCCTAAGTAACATCGCTGAGATAAACACCAAGGAATTGATTGACAGTCTCAAGGATAAAGATTGGAAGAAGATGAGACAATGGGTAGTCAACAATGTTGACAATGACCCACAAGGTGTCTACAGGAAGGTCTATGACTCTCTTATCGATAAGGTAAAACAAGTACCCCACTTAGTACTATTGATTGCTGATTATCAGTATAAGAGTGCATTTGTGGCAGACCAAGAGATTAACTTGACCGCGTGTCTAACTGATATCATGGCGAGTGTAGAATTTAAATGATTGAAGGATTAGGTGAACCAGTAAAGACCTATGATGCTGAAGAGTTCAAGGTAAAACAAAAAGCAATTAGTCCTTTTGATTTTGCTAACAGTATCAACTACACCAAAGAGGATTTGATTGTAGATGATTGGTCTGAGAAACAGTACAATGCGTTTATCGTGAACAAGTCATTGTCTCATGGTATTGATACTGTTGTGGCAGCTAATGAAATGAATTCTAGACCACACTTAGATGCAAAATTACAGTATGATTTTTTGCGTGGTTTTGTTCGGAAGAAGAAAAGATTTAACAAATGGTTGAAACCAGAGAAAGAAGAACATCTGGAAATAGTAAAGGAATACTTTGGTTATAGTAATGTTAGAGCCCAAGAAGCGCTCAGATTATTGAGCGAAGCAGATATAGAGGCGATGAAGGGGTTACTTAAGCGGGGTGGAAAATAGTAAAACCATAAATACTTTCATATTAATTAACAAAATTATGAAGGTATTATCATGGTGGATGATTTTTTTGACATTGATTTCCCAGACTACAAACCAGTAGAAATTTTATTAGAGAACGAAGACGATTTTTTAAAGGTTAGGGAAACTTTGTCTAGGATTGGAGTGGCATCAAAGAAAGACAGGACTTTATATCAGTCATGCCATATTCTCCATAAACAAGGTAGATATTTTATAACTCATTTCAAGGAACTTTTTGCTCTGGACGGCAAAGAGGCTGACTTGACTGAGAACGATTTAAAAAGAAGAAACGCAATCGCTAAATTGTTAAAGGATTGGGGTTTAGTTAAACTTATTGACGAATCGATTGAAGACGATATGGCTCCTATGAGTCAGATAAAGATTTTGTCCTTTAAAGAGAAGGATGATTGGACGCTCGTTACAAAATATAATATCGGGCGAAAACGATAACCTTGGCAACAGGAGAAGGTAGTGAAGAAAAAACTGATTATCTTAGCGATAGTCTTAGGTTTTATGTTTGTACCTATTGAAGTATTTGGAAAAGAATTTTTTATGATTTCGGCCCTTGTTTTTTAAAAAAGAGTACCCAGATCATATAAATATAGTAGTAGATGCTCGGGTGAGGTCTACACTTTAACTCGCTTAATAAAGGAGAAAAATTATGAACACATTAAGCACACAAGCGCATTGGGACAGTCTAGTCTCAGCATTTCCACAAATAAGAAGACAATTCGTAGGGTTTGATAGAGTATTTGATTTACTCAATCATAACTTTGAAACGAATGTCCAAAACTTTCCACCTTTCAATATCGAAAAACTCGATGAAGAGAATTATGAAATTCAAATAGCTCTCGCGGGCTTCCAAGAGGAAGATTTGAATATAGAAGTGAAAGAAGGAAAACTTACTGTAGAAGGTAACCAAGAACCCGATGAGAAAATCGAGTTTGTTCATCAAGGAATTGCTCAAAGGAAATTTAGAAGGACATGGAGTTTAGCAGACACAGTTGTTGTCAAAGGTGCTAAACTTGTTGATGGCATTCTTAAAATTTCTTTGGAGAATCAAATCCCAGAGGAAAAGAAACCTCAAACAATTAAGATAAAAACTAAATAAATAGTTTTTAACAGGGGGGCATTTTGCCCCCCGATTTGAAAAGGTAATAATTATGGCAAAAAAAAGTGATAAGAAAGTAGTAGAAGAAGTTAACTTGGACATTCCGCCTCACGAGGTGGAACAAGAACAGCCTCAAGACAACAGACAAATCTGTGGTCTCAAGTGTGCTGGTATGGAAGAGTTAATTTGTTATCTAGAAAAAGATGATGCTGGTGGTAGATATCAAATCTCTAATCCAGCTATCATAAGATACATTCCCACGGAAGGTAATCCCAATAAGATGAAGATTGCATTTATTCCGCAGTCTCCAGCAAGTACAGGCATTCTTTTTGTACCCTACGCGAAGTTAGAGTACATTTACCAACCGAAAGAAGAGTTGGTGAAAGAGTGGGTCACTAAATTCACACATACAGATGTAACTAGCATGAAGAAAAAACCAAAATTTCAAGGATAATGCTTGACTTTTGATACACATTCGTGTATACTGTATTTAAATTGAAATTAGGTTTTTATTATGTCTAACTTTTACACATATGCGTGGCAATATGGAAATTCTATTCTTACTCGCGGAGTAAGGAATGGGAAGCGTTTTACCGAAAAACATCCATTTCAACCTACCTTATATGTTAGAAGTAATGAAGAATCTGAATTCAGAAACATTGAAGGTCATTATTTAAAACCAATCCAGTTTGGTGACAATAGTGACTGTAAAGAATTCCTAGACAAATATTCCAAGGTAGATAATTATCCTATCTATGGTCAAACTGATTTGACCTATCAGTATTTGTCTTCTATGTATCCGCAAGATATTGAGTTTGACCTCAGCAAGATGCGGATTTTCTCAATTGATATTGAGACAACTGCTGAACATGGATTCCCAGATACAGAGAACCCCATTGAAGAGGTTCTTCTTATTACACTCGTAGACAACTACACCAAAGAAATATTTACTTGGGGTTCTGGTGAGTGGAAGCCTGGCGCAGAAACAAAAGACCTACCAGTTACATACACTTATTGTTCCGATGAGTATGACTTGTTGGAAAAATTCATGACATGGTGGGCACAAGATTATCCCGATGTAGTTACTGGGTGGAACCTAGAACTATTCGATATGCCATATTTGGTTGGTAGAATTGACCGAATGTTCGGCAACAACGCGAAGAATAATCTTAGTCCATATGGAATGACTAGGAAGAAGGTCATCAAGGGTCACAACAACCGTGAATTGTTGAAGGTTGATATGAAGGGTATCATTCAACTTGACTACATGGACTTGTATAAAAAGTTTACTTACACTTTCCAAGAGAGTTATCGACTTGATTATATTGCCGAGGTAGAACTCGGTAAGAAGAAACTGGAAAGTGGATACGAAACATTCCGCGAGTTCTATGAGAATGATTGGAATCGATTTATTGACTACAACATCATCGATACTGTTCTGGTTGACGAACTCGATGACAAGATGAAATTCTTGGAACTAATTATCACAATGGGATATGACTGTAAATGTAATTACAATGATATCTTTTCATCTGTGAGAACTTGGGATTGTTTGTTATTCAATCATTTACTTGAAAAGAACATTATGATTCCTCAAAAGAAGGAACACTTCTCTAAGGGATTTGCTGGTGGTTATGTGCAAGACCCGAAGGTGGGTAAGTATAAGTGGGTTGTGTCAGTTGATGCGACTTCCCTGTATCCATCTATCATCATGCAACATAATCTATCACCAGAGATGCTGGCAGAGGGACATAAACCTCTTGATTGTACAGTTGATACTATTCTGGAAAGAAAACATTCAACTAAAAAGATGAAAGAGGCAGACCTGTCGATGGCAGCCAACGGATATCTTTTTGGTAGAAGTTCTCAAGGATTCATGGCAGAGATTACTCAAAAGTTTTTTGATGATAGGCAGAAGTACAAGAAACTTATGAAGAAAGCGGAACAGGATTTTGAAGATACCAAGAATCCAGAACTCAAGAAAGATATTGCGAAGTTCAACAACTTCCAGATGGCAAGAAAGATTCAATTGAACTCTCTCTTTGGTGCGATAGGTAATAAGTGGTTCAGATATTTTGATGAGAGAATCGCGGAAGCAATTACATTAACTGGTCAGCTAATCATTCGTGATACTGGTAAGGCAGTTGATGAGTTTCTAAACAAGTTTCTTGGTACAGAGGATGTAGAGTATTCTTTCTATACTGATACCGATAGTTGTTATGTAACTCTTGATAAGATGGTGGAAGACCATCTACAGGGTAAATCTCGTGATGAGATTATTAATATTCTTGATAATTTTGTTGAGAACAAATTAGAACCAGCAATTAATGGTAGGATGGTGGAACTTGGTGAGTACATGAATGTATTCCAACCCAAGATATTCTTTAAACGCGAGGCGATTGCGGATACTGGTATCTGGGTTGCAAAGAAAAGATACGCATTGAATGTATGGGACAATGAAGGTGTTCGATACAAGGAACCCAAACTCAAGGTGATGGGTCTGGAGATTGTAAGGTCTTCTACACCAGCACCAGTTAGGGAAAGTCTCAAACAGGCAGTTGAGTTATGTTTGAACAAGGATGAAAAAGAATTACAGGATTTTGTTGAGGATACATGGCAGGCATTTAGTAAGATGTCTCCAGAAGAAATTGCCTTCCCACGCGGATGTAACAACATTGATAAGTATTCCTCAAGAGAAACAGTTTATACTAAGGGAACTCCAATGCATGTTCGGGGTGCTTTAGTTTATAATCACTTGCTTAGGACTCAGAAATTAGAGAAGAAATATCAAACCATCCAAGATGGTGACAAGATTAAATTCCTCTATCTGAAGGAACCTAACCATGTGAGAGAAAATACCGTAGCGATGAATGGTCTTATGCCGAAAGAGTTCGACTTGCATCGTTACATTGATTATGAAACAATGTTTGAGAAAGCATTTATTGACCCATTGACTACTATAGTCACCAGTTTGGATTGGAAGACTAGACCAGTAGCAACATTGGAGTCGTTATTTTAGGAGTGAATATGAGTACATTAGATAAATTAAAAAAGAATAGTACAGTAAAAGAAACAGCGATTTTATCCAACAGTAAATTTCTGAACAACAAAGATATAGTTCAGACAACTGTACCCGCCTTGAATGTGGCATTGAGTGGTAAACTTGATGGTGGTCTGACTTCTGGGTTAACAGTTTTCGCTGGCCCATCTAAACATTTCAAGACTGCTTTTGCCATGTTATTGTCAAAATCTTATTTGGATAAATATGATGATGGAGTGGTGTTATTTTATGATTCAGAGTTCGGCGCTCCTCAAGGATATTTCGACAGTTTCGGCATAGATACAGATAGGGTTGTTCATACACCTGTCACGGACATAGAACAACTCAAACACGATGTGATGTCCCAACTCCAAGGTATCGAAAGAGGTGACCGCGTAATTATTGTAGTAGACTCTGTGGGCAATCTTGCATCTAAGAAAGAAGTAGATGATGCATTAGATGGTAAGTCGGTTGCCGATATGACTCGTGCAAAACAAATGAAATCCCTGTTTCGTATGGTGACTCCTCACCTAACAATCAAAGATATTCCAGCGGTGGTTGTAAACCACACATATAAAGAAATCGGTTTGTTCCCCAAAGATGTAGTGTCTGGTGGAACTGGTGTGTATTATAGTGCCGACAATATCTTTATTATAGGTAGACAACAAGAGAAAGAGGGGAAGGAAGTTGTAGGTTACAACTTTATTATTAATGTCGAGAAGTCAAGATTTGTACGCGAGAAATCACGGATACCCATTGAGGTCACATGGGAAGGTGGCATTAGCAAGTGGTCTGGTCTCCTTGATATGGCTCTTGAATCTGGCCATGTGGTCAAACCATCAAACGGATGGTATGCGAAATCTAGTGAAGATGATGCAAAGAAGGTCAGAATTAAAGATACATACAACAAAGAATTCTGGATACCAATCCTTAGCGATAAAACTTTCATCAAGTGGATTGAAGATAGATACTTGATGTCTGCTGACGCGATTATGCAGTCAGAAGTTACTGAAGAGGACATACAGGATGCCTACTCCGAAGTGTGATAGGTGTGAGAAGAGCATCGACATAGAAAACGATGCTGGAATATGTTTTCGACACGAGGATGGAGAAGCATATCTCTGTGAAGAGTGTGTCGAAATTGTGAAGGAAGATTTTTATAATGAGATTAGAACAAACAATACTATCGAATCTGATATTTAATGAGGATTATGTCAGGCAATCAATTGCACATTTAAGGGCATCTTACTTTTTAGATTCTGAGTACCGTGAGGTATTCAAATGTGTTCGTGATTATGTTACAGCATATAATTCTCCACCACAAAAAAGTGCAATTAAAATCGCACTACAAGAAAATAGAAAGATTACTGAAGACCTCTATGGAAAGTGCGAAGAACTTATTAATAACCTCAATGAGACAGATGAGGATATTAGATGGTTAATTGACCAGACAGAAAAATTCTGTAAGGATAAGGCAGTATATAATGCCATCATGCAGTCTATTCAGATTATCGATGGACAGGATAAAACATATTCAGTTGACTCATTACCATCTATTCTATCAGATGCTTTGAGTGTTGGGTTTGATAATAACATTGGTCATGATTATGTTGGTGACGCGGAAGCACGATTTGATTTCTACCATAGACACGAAGAAAAACTACCATTCGACTTAGAATATTTCAACAAGATTACTGAAGGTGGATTAATAAACAAGACACTTAATATTGCTCTCGCTGGTACAGGTGTAGGTAAATCTTTATTCATGTGTCATGTTGGTGCATCAATGATAGCTCAAGGTAAGAATGTTCTATACATTACATTGGAGATGGCAGAGGAAAGAATCGCTGAAAGAATAGATGCAAACATGATGGATGTTTCTATGCAAGATTTGAGAGACTTATCTAAATCTATGTACACAGACCGTATTCAGAAAATTCAAAACAAAGTTGACGGTAGGTTAATTGTTAAGGAATATCCAACTGCAACTGCTCATGCTGGACATTTCCGAGCACTTCTTGAAGAATTGAAACTTAAACAAAACTTCTATCCAGATATAATTTTTATCGATTACCTAAATATATGCGTGAGTCAAAGACTCCGAAACAATGCTGGTGCAAATTCATATACCATAGTTAAAGCAATCGCTGAAGAATTAAGGGGACTGGCAGTAGAGTATGATTTACCAATAGTATCCGCTACACAGACCACGCGAGGTGGTTTTAATAATAGTGATGTAGATTTGACAGATACTTCAGAGAGTTTTGGGTTGCCTGCAACTGCTGATTTGATGTTTGCCCTTATTAGTACAGAAGAATTAGAACAACAAGGTCACATGATGGTCAAACAATTGAAGAATAGATATAGTGACCCTACAAGAAACAAACGATTTATGATTGGTGTTGACAGGGCGAAGATGAGATTATATGATTTGGATGATAATGCTCAACAAAATCTAGTAGATTCTGGACAGGAAGACGAACAACCTGTATTTGATAGAGGTACTTTTGGACAAAGATTAAACTTGTCTGATATAAAAGTATAAATAGGCATATGATTAGTAAAGTATTAATAGGTATCATTTTAGGAGGCGGTATCATTGGGTATTTGTATTACACAAATACACAAGCAGAACTTACTGAGCTCCGTGAATATAATATGGCTATGGAACTACAGGTGAAGACACAGAATGAGACTATTGATAAAATGTCTAAACAATACGAACAACAAGCTAAAGCGCTTGGTGAGTTGACTTCAAAGAACGCTGAGATTGAAGCGGAAATGACAAGATATCTTGATATTTTTCGTAGACATAATCTTAGTAAACTTGCTGCTGCTAAACCAGGCCTTATTGAACCAAGGGTGAACAATGCGACAAAAGAAGTATTCGACAGTCTCGAAAGCGATTCCGCTTTTGAGTTTGATACTAATAATTAACGGTTGTAGTTTAATACCAAAACAACCGCGTGAAGTAGAAATCAAAACAGTAGAGGTGCGTGTGCCTATACAGCACCCTGTTTATCCCCGACCAATCGACATGAAAGAACCACGCTGGTATGTCGTATCCGATAAAAACTTAGACGAATTTCTAGTCAAAATAGAAAAGGAATCTGGAAAGATGGTCTTCATGGCCATGTCTGTTCCAGACTATGAGCTCATGGCGTATAATCTCCAAGAGATTAAACGATTCGTGAAAGAAACTAAAGAAGTGATAGTGTATTATAGAACTGTTATGTCAGATGATGAAGAAATAGAAAGAGAAGATGACGCCCCGAAGAAAGAGGGGTTTTTGGACTCTTTTAAATCAAGAGGAGAATCTGACAATGGCAAAGGAAACGATTGACACAGGAAGAAATAAGGTAGATGTCGATTTAGAAAAGTATACAGATTTGGTTTTGAAACTTGACGAAGCTCAAGACAAAATCAGAGAGATGGAAAAAATCACTAAAGAACTGAAAATTGCTACAAAATCAGCACAACCGACAGAGAAATTCTCATTCGGTGCTCTGTTCAGAGATGAAAATGATATCAACGAGAAGTCTATCATAGGATTTGCATCATTTGTTATGATGCTCGCGTTTGGTATTGTTGACTTGGTAACAGGATTTTGGGGAAAAGATATAGTAATATCTGATACAATTTACACTTCATTTGTGGTAGTCACATTGGGTGCTTTCGGTATCGCAGAAGCTGGCAAGGCATTCAGTAAACAATAACCCATAGACATAGGAGAAAAAACCTAGTGAAAAATGCGATATTAGCTTTCGCGTTTATTATGGCAATAACAGGTTGTACTAGTAGTGGAATACCTTCTAGTTCATACATCCCCCTTAAACAAGAAGATACTATCACCTATTGTGAGACTTTTGGTGGCAAGAAGTACTGCCAGCAAGTCCATCACGATTATGCGGTGGATAAGATAAACAATTTTCTTGTACATGGGAGAAGGTTTTAATTAAATCATAAGTCATTGATTTAATTGACAATTTAATTGCAATTATTTTCGCTTTGGCCCTTGACATTTGGGTCAAAATATGAGATCATGATCATGTAATTTGGAGATTGAGAGAATATGCAAAAAGAAATTGAAAACCTTAAAACCTTGATTGTTGAAGACTACCATAACTGGTCTTATAGGTCATGGATGGCTAGTGGATACGACATGAGTAGGTTTGACGCGAAGATTGAAGAGTTTGAGAATGGTTTAGAGGTCAATGAGGGTTCTAAATACATTAAAATCATTTCAGACAGGTCTGTCTGGGGATTCATTGTCAAGGGTGACAATGATAAGTTATTTAAAAAGGGTGATGTTTTGAAAGCCGCTGGTTGGAATGCCCCCGCTAGGAACAAACCTAGAGGCAATGTCTTTGAGATGTTGGAAGGCAAAGGAACTGGTTGGGTAAAATGGACTGGCCCACAGTATTTGATATAGGAGAGAGTATGAAAATGGAAGGTGACATAATTGCTGAAAAGGGTTATCTCAAAACCCAGATAGAAAAATGGGAAGGAATTGTGGATAACCTTGATTCTGCTGTTCGCAATGTGAATGACGAAACAAAAGTTATTAAGTACAATGATGTTCCTAGTAACATTTATCTTGCTGTTGAAGGGATTGCCGATGATTTGGGACAGAAGTTGAGTCTCGAAAAAAGTCAAGAACTGAAAAAAGACCTTGAATGGAAAATCAATGAAGTTCGTGAGGCAGTTAACAATCTGGAATCTGCCATGTACAATTTGGTAGAACCATTTGAAGACATGAAAAGGGATGCTGAAAATAAGAAAGATGATTTTGAGTATGAACTTGATGACTTGGAGTGGGAAGAGGAAAAACTTCAAAACGCTTCATAGTTTTAAGGCGAATACAGGATGCCTGCTAAAGTCTGTATAGGTTGATGACCGAACATCCGCGAGGGGAATGAAAACGCCCCTCAACTTTTATATACAGGATAAATTTTTATGACGAATGAAAAATTACAAACAATTGCGGATGAAATATCAGAATGGCCAGACGACAAAGAACCAATCGCTCAAGATATCTTAAATGCTTATAAATTTATATATAGATTGTTAGACCCAGAAGGATTTGGCTTCGCGGTCACAGCAGAAGTAAGGGACTGTGCGAGGGAAGTTCTTGGTATGCCCAAAGTAGAACAACAATTATATATGCCCAAAGATGAGTGATGAATTTGAAAATCCGAGACAACTAGAACTATTTCCAAACAAGCGGGAAGAGGAGATTGAGTTGACCAAAGAGCAAAAGTTTGCGCCTGAAGAGATTGAAAATTCTAATCGAATATTTAAATCAGCTACACCAAAATATGATATCAGTTGGTATGTAAAATGGATTTCATCAATACTGATATTAATCGCACTCTCAATAAGAGCTGCTGATTATCCACGCATTTATGATATGTGGTTTGGTTTTGTGGGTATGATTGGTTGGACTTATGTGGGAATTCTGTGGAAAGATAGAGCGATAATAATAATGAATGTTATTAGTACTGCTCTTCTCTTGATTGGATTATTAACACATTATAGGGGAAGTTTTTAATGCCTATTTACACAATTGAGAACACCGAAAACGGTGAAGTATTTGATGTTATGATGAAGATATCAGATAAGGAAGCGTGGTTAAAGAAAAATAAACACATGAAACAGATTATGACCGCACCTAATATTAATAAGGGTGGTGTGGGAGACCGCGTGAAGAGGGATGGCGGAATGAATGAAGTGTTATCTAAGATAGCAGATGCAAATCCAACATCTCCATTGGCACAAGATTTTGGTAAGAAAGATTCTAAATCCGTAGTACAGAGGAAAGTTGCCAAGAAAGTAAGGGACACTATAACAAAGTCGTGATGTATAAATAGTGGAGTGTCAACTCAAGTGACACACTCAATTCATGGACGAAAAGAGGACTTAACAATGAGTACGCTAGTTAAGGTGGTCATATCATTGGTGACTGTCTTGATGGTAGGCTGTACGACAACAAGTACAGAATATTATGAAGCGATGCGACAGGCTGCGGAAGCACAGGCTTATGTTCAAGAACAAAAGTTCAAGGCGCTTTCTCAACTTGCTCAGTCTAGTGATTCTGGTGCGGCTAGTGCTGCTGTAATGGCAATTGCTTTGACTCAAGAGCAACCTATTGTTCCTCAATTCATTGAAAGTGATGCCCTCAAATGGGCGCAAGTCATGGTTCCCTCTATGACTACTTTAGGTGGATTGTGGTTTCAAACAGACCTCGCTAAGACTCAATCGAATAACAGTAAAGATATTCAACTCGCAAGTTTTGAATCTCAGAAAGAAATTCAATTGGGTACGCAAGCAACATATGTAGGTCTCGCTGAACAATGGGCAGGAGCTGGTCAGGCAAATTCTCAATATCTATTGGATATGGGACTTGCTGGATTCGATGCTCTAAACATCGCTGGAGGACAAACTCAAGATGTAGCAATCGCTGGGTTTGAATCTTTAGAAGAAGTAAGCGTTACTGGATTTACTCAGATAGGTACAACCGCTGTAGCTGGTTTTACTCAACTGGGTACGGTTGCAATGGATGGGTTTGATGCCCTAAACACCATGTCTACCAATTATAACACAACAATACTTGGTATTAATGATGATTGGGCAGCAGAACTAAGAATATTGCTGGCAAATCCGTTAACGAATACAACAACAACTACAACTAATACGACAACTAATAACAGTTCAAATATACAATGTAATATAGTAAATAATGCTGTGGTTTGTTCTGAGATTGACTAAGTGTTAGAAAAGTGGTATAAATAAGAGGGGACGGTAAGTGTCCCCTTTTTTAATTATGGAGTAAATTATGACAAATGATATAAAAAAGATTCTTGACGGTGAAGAATTTGTAATTGTTCCCCCCGAAGAATTAAATTTAGAAGAACAAAAACTTAATCCCTTGTTGATGAGTGATGATGAGTTATATGATGAAGACTTAGATGGTGAAACTGTCAAGGCATTATCACACGCATTAGAACTCGATTACATAGAGAAGTGGAAGGTCTTTGCTCAGATGAAACTCTTAGAAAGAAACTTTGCAACTGCTGAACAGGCACGCCTCGCCTTGCGTGACCAATTAGTTACGGCAAATGCGAATGTTCAAGTACTTCTAAGGAATTATGAAGAGAAAAAGATTGGTCTTAACTATGAACTCAAAGAGAAGTTAAAAGCCAAGGATGAGGTTAAGAAACTTCGTGCTGAATTAAGATCGCTCAAAAAAGGTAGCGCTTCTTCAACCAAAAATAGCGCGAAAAATAAACCCGAGCCAGATAACGCCTAGAAGGTTTTTTATAAATAGTGTTAAACACAATGTTTATGGAAAGAGTTAATGGTCGGATTTTTATCATATTTAAACGAGGATGCACAGGGTAAGAACCTACATCTGGAACATCTAGAAGACGAAATATTCAATTTCGGAATAGGTGGAGCTCGTGGTGCAATAAATTTCTTACAGGCATTAAGAGATATGATGTCTGGAAGTTCTCGTTCATCCGTAAATATGACAGTCAAGTGGGATGGCGCACCCGCTATATTTGCTGGTACAGACCCCAGCGATGGTAAATTCTTTGTTGCCAAGAAAGGTGTATTCAACAAGACACCACTATTATATAAGTCCACGCAAGAGATAAACAAAGACAGTAAATTACCACAAGCACTAAAACCCGCCTTCACAATCGCGTTACAAGAATTTAGCAAACTCGGAATCAAGGGTGTATTACAGGGTGATTTGATGTTCACTTCTGGTTCACTTGAATCCGAGACCATTGATGGTGAAAGATACACCACATTCCAACCAAACACTATAGTCTATGCTGTTCCTAAAATGTCAGAACTGGAACAGAAAATCAAAGCGGCTAAAATTGGTGTGGTGTGGCACACTACATATTCTGGTAATACATTAGAGAGTATGAAAGCATCTTTCGGTGTAAACATCAATGGTCTCAGAAAATCAAAAAATGTCTGGATGGATGATGCTAGTTATAGAGATACTAGTGGAACTTCTACATTCACAAAAACAGAAACCGCCGCCGTGACTACAAAACTATCGCAATGTGGTAGAATATTCAAACAAATAAATTCAGCACAATTAGGCAGATTCTTAAAATTTCAAAATGGGTTTACTGGTAAAATGGTTGGCGCCAATATCAAAACTTATAATAATTCAAAGGTAAAAGTTGGTACTAAGATATCAAATGTATCTGGACATGTATCTGGATACGCGAAATGGGTAGAAGACAAATTCGATTCAGAGATAAATAAGTTAAAGACGGAGAAATCCAAGAGTAAACTAGAAAAAAGGAAGACTGAAACTCTAAGAGAACTATCTCAATATACTGCTCTTCTTACTAATGTTATTAATTTTCAGAACTCTATGGTAGAGGCGAAAATGGTAATTGTTAATAAGTTAAACAGAGTAAAACAGTTAATGGATACTTTTGTTAGAACATCAAAAGGATTCAAAGTTACTAATCCAGAAGGATATGTTGCTATTGATAGGGTTTCTGGTAACGCGGTCAAACTAGTAGACAGGATGGAATTCAGTTATAATAATTTTACAGCAATTAAGGCGTGGGATAGATGAAAACATTAGTATATGCATTTGGTAGGATGAACCCACCCACAGCGGGACACGGAAAACTTGTACAAAAAGTAAAACAACTTGCTCAAAGAGAAAGAGCAGACCATCTTATTGTGGTTAGTCATAGTCAAGATAAACATAAGAATCCACTAACACCACAGAAAAAAGTTGCCCATCTTAAAAAGATGTTCACAGGAACTAAATTCAAGGCATCTGATAGAGTCAACCCAAACTTCATAAAACAATTAGGTCTACTTACAGGAAAGTATGATAAGGTTATTATGGTTGCTGGTTCAGATAGGGTTCAAGAATTCCAGAGGATACTGGATAGATACAACGGTAAGGATTTTAAATTTGACGAAATAGATGTTATCTCTGCTGGACAAAGAGACCCAGACGCGGAAGGCGTAACTGGTATAAGTGCTAGTAAGATGAGACTGTTCGCCAAGAATAACGATTTTAACTCATTCAAAAGAGGACTTCCTATGGGATATAGTGGTTCTCAACAATTATTTAAAGATGTGAAAAGTGGGATGCAGTTGAAAGAAGATAAACACCACACTTTTTCACAATTTTTGCGAGGATAAAATATGTCAAAACATTTAGAGGGTTTATTACCCACAACAGGATTAGATTTCCAACATACTGACGCTCCACATGGATACGGTAAATGGGGATTATTTGGAAACAAAGAGAGCGGGCCAGGCATCTCAGAACCAGAAGATTTACCAGATGAATGGTATGAGGAAATTGCAGAGCGAGAAGAGCTCTTAGAACAATTAAAAGAAGATGAAGGAGTGAAGTATGAAGTCTACCTTGACCACCTCGGCCTTGCCACCTGTGGCATCGGTCACCTCATTCTCCCACAAGACGAGGAAGCAGATCTTGAAGTCGGAGATGAAGTCTCAGAAGAAAGAGTTATCGAACTCTTCCAAAAAGATGTCGCAAGTGCCTGTCGAGACTGTATTATGTTATACGGCTGGTCTGGATTTTGTGAGTGGCCCGAGGAAGTCCAAAATATCTGTATTAATATGATGTTCAACATGGGCAACCCAAGACTTTCTAAGTTTAGGAAAATGCATCAAGCATTAGAATCACAAAACTGGGAAGAAGCAGCCAAGGAAGGACGCGATTCTAAGTGGTATGAACAGGTAACTAATCGAGCAGAACGCTTGATGTCTAAGTTAGAAAATATTTAAGGGAAGGATGAGAAACGGAAATGGAATTTATTCTAGAGCTCGCTATGACTTTTTGGATGTGGACTGTATTAATAGGAATCATCCTAAGTGGTTGGATAATTAATGTTTTAGATATGAGACAGGAAACCAAGTTGACATTTTCTGCGAAGGAAATGCCAAATTTGAGACCGATTGTTATAGAAACAAAAGGTAGAGGTTTTTGGGGTTCTACTTGGCAATGGTTTAGGTCAACTAGATTGTGGGAACTAACCAAAGATTGGCACTATACAATAGATGATGTTGAATATGTTGTCCCAAAAGGATTTCAATTCGATGGTGCTAGTGTACCAAAATTTTTGAGAACATTTTTCTCTCCAGTAGGGATAATGCTCATTGGTGGGTTGGTTCATGATTATGGATATAAATATGAGACACTACTACTTAAAGGTAAGAAGAAAACTATAGGTATAAAAAACCAAAAGTGGATGGATGAAGTATTTAGAGATATTAATATAAATGTTAATGGATTCTATGTATTTAATCTTCTTTCTTACTACTCTTTAAGGTTAGCAGGGTTTATCGCGTGGAACGGACACCGTAAAAGGAATCTGTTACCAGATGTAAAATAATTGAAAAGGAAGTTATTATGGGTGTATATGGAAGTCCTACCGATATGCTTCTCATACAAGAATATGAGGGTAAATTGGTGGAGTTAAACACTTTAAGAGATGAAGGTCATTTGGATAGTGATGAGTATAAAGAACTAGTCAAAGATTTTTCAGATGTAGAAGCAATAAGGGCAGATATTTCTGATGAAAAATACAAAGTATTTGCCGAAATGATAGTATCACACTTAAAACCACTAATACAAAAATTATAAATAGTGGTGTTATGGAAAAGACTTTTGCAGACTTTGTAGATATCCCAGAGCTTGAAGAGGGTGTTAACGACCCCGCTATCTTTAAGGCAGTTTTTCTTGCCGGCGGGCCTGGGTCTGGTAAGTCTTTCATGGTTGGACAAACAGGTCTAAATTCACTAGGGTTCAAGACAGTCAACTCTGACCAACAATTTGAACTCGCACTAAAAAATGCTGGTTTAACACAAAAACCAGAAGATATATTCTCAACAAAAGGTCAATCTCTCAGAGACCGCGCTAAATTTTTAACTGCACAAAGACAAGATGCCTATCTAATGGGAAGACTTGGATTAGTTATTGACGGTACTGGTAGAGAGTACGACAAAATATCAAAACAGAAAAAAGAATTAGAAAAACTAGGGTATGAGACTGCCATGATAATGGTTAACACAGACCTAGATACCGCTGTGGGTAGAGACAAAGCAAGAACCAGAACATTGGGAGCATCTGCAATTACTCCAATGTGGAAATCAGTACAAAAGAATATAGGTAGATTCCAAAACCTATTCCGTGGTAATTTCTTCATTGTTGATAATTCAGAAGGTGCTGATTATAATAAAGGTGCTTTGACGGTATATAGAAAGATACACACATGGTCAAGACAACACCCAAAACATAGACTTGCCAAGGCGTGGATTAAAGACCAGAAACAACAACGCAATATCAAAGAAGCAGAATTACCACCACATCTCAAGAGACATTTTGACAAGGACGGAAATGTTAAGAAAGGTTCTTGGAAATCTGGTGATTGGAAAGCAGATAAGAAACAACCAAAAGTCAAGTTTACAGTAAAAGATGTAACACCGAAAGGATATGGCCCCAGAGAAGATATAGACAAAATGGACATGGGTGATGTCATCAAAGATTTTTACAAGAGTGATGCACCTCAGTTCAAAGGTAAATCCAAAAAGAAACGCAGAGAGATGGCGATTGCCGCTAAACTCGCAACTGAAGATGTTAAAATTAGTAGGTATGAATGGGGTAGACCAGACGGCACAGAATATATGAAAGCGTTGACGCCTGGCGAGCCTGGTAAAACTACCAAAAAGAACAGGTCTAACGGAAATCTTAAACACTATAGAGCAGTATGTGAAGAGGGAGATGCAGAAGAATTAAAATCAATATCATCTGCAACCCATGACCAAATACACAAAGATGTAGATGGGACTCAAGATGACTTTGAGGGAATAATCACTCTTGACAATGATTGGACTGCAATATTCACAGAACCAGAAATAGAAGAGATTGAAAAAGAAGCTGATGAACTAACTTTTGACGGTATGGTTAGTTTGGGAATGTATGATGAAGACGAACTAGAAGATTTTGAGGTATTTGACCAAGATGTAGACTGGCATGATGAAATACAGATAACTGAGGTTCTATCTATCCAAGGTAGAATGAAAAGACGATTTGCTGCTAGACGAAACAGACAAAAACTCAAAGTCGCCCGTATGCGGGCGTCAAGGAGGGCTGCTGACCCAACTAGACTGAAGAGGCGTGCTACTCGTGGTGCGAGGAATATGCTCAAGAACAGGATTGCGAGAGGTAGGGATTTAGGTTCATTACCACCCGCTGAGAAGGCTCGTATTGAAGGTATGGTGATGAGATTTTCTGGATTAGTATCTAGGATTGCTCAAAGACTGATACCTGTTGTTCGTAAAAATGAGATGAAGAGATTAAAATCTGGTTCAAGGCAGAAATCCCAGAAAGCGAAGAAGTATAATCCTCAGAAGGCAAAATTCCAAGCATCGAAACAAAAGGGTAAGAAGTTTAAGGCAAGTAAGAAAACATTTGCGAAACCAAAATTAGCAAAGAAACCTAAGGCGGCAAAGAAGACGAAATGATAGAGTGGTTGAAAAGACTCTGGTTAGAGGAATTTGAAGTAACAATTTGGTTTACCAAGGAGAAGGTCAACCCATTAGATGATAGCCCATCGAGAAGTAAAAAGGTATTTAATATGAAGAAAATAACTACCAAAAAACAAACTCACTTCAAGGGAGTGGACATAGATGGTAATGAAATAGAAATTAAAACTACCGCACCTTTCGATTACCAGATTAAGAAGATTTATTAATGGACGCGATTTCGCCTATATCGGCGATACCGAGTTCTTACACGCGAAAACAAATAGTTACTAATGTGTATGATACAGGATATGATGGACAACATAAAGTTGTTCAAGATGTTTATTTGACCACAGTATATGATGCTCAAGGGAGAATAAATACAGTTACAACCGCTCATAGAGTGGATTATTTAGTATGAAAAGGAAGATATGCCAACAAAATATAAACCAAGTATTCTCAAATTTGATAGGAATACAAAGAAAACTACCATAGAACATTTCTATGTTAAATCATTATCTGTAGAGAAATTGTTTGAAATGTTAAACAATTCCAGTACGAAACCCAAGAACAAGCAGAAATTTCGCAATGAACTTGTGAGGCGAGGAGTTAAAATAGTCAAGGTTCCCGCCCAAGAATCCAATCCCTAGTACTTGAACTTTATAAATAATACCAATAAACAAATTTATATTGGAGATACCAAATGTCCAGCAGATTAGACAGAGTAATAAGGGAAGTCCTATCAGAAGGAACAAGCACCTTATTAGAAGCTGACATGACAAGGAGACTTGATATGTTAGTGAGACAGGGATTAATGCCTGCTTCTCAATTACAAATTTTGAAACGCGGTTTAGAGAAATTCAACCAAGGTAAAGTGCCTGCACCGAATGAAAGAAACGCGGTTAATACACTACTAAACGGTATGATGTTCATCGTATTAGGTGACGATACTGTATTCAATAGAGCAAGAACTTCTGTACAAAAGAATAGATATCAGACAGAAGAATTTGATGATCTTGAAGAGAAGATGACTGTGGATATTGACCATAGTGGTGAGAAGGACGATGCTGCTAAAAAACATGGTATCACATTAAAAAGAACTGGTTCTACTACAGTCAATGCTACAGGGTCACGCAAGAATCTCAAAAAATATCTAACACACCATCATGGCGGAGACAAGAAAGATGCCGCTGATGTACATAAGGGTGTATTCAAAGAAGAACAAGTCGCAATGAGGATGGCTCTTGAAGAAGATAAAGATTGGCCTAGACCTTTTACAAAAGCTGAAAGGTCAGAATTTACTAGACCTAAAGAAAAGTCTGAAGATGAAACCAAAGAGATAAAAGCCCGCATGAAGGCAAAGAATAAATTAAGACCTAAAGGTGTACAAGAAGGTCATCTTGAAGATGATAGTGACGAAGAACACGATCACCAAAAACACGCTGTAGACCAAAATCCTAAAGGTCACAAACACAATATGTCTAATGCAAGTCATGTTGTCCATCTCGAAAAACATCTGAAAAAGAAAGGGATTCATGTCTCTGGGGATGTAGAAAATGAGGCAGGCGGCACCAACCCGAAACACGATCATATTACATTAGCTCATATGGGTCGAAAATCCGGCGATGCCACTCATCATGTCACTATTTCAAAGGGTAAGGCTGAAGTTGTTCACTCCGATACTCATGAAACCAAGGGTCATACTAAATATGATGGTGTTCACCACATGGATAACTTACACAAGTTAATAAAAAAACATGAACATCACCTTAAAGAAATGTTTGAAGGTGTAATGTCAAAAGACAAAGAGTCACATGATACTGGTGGATTTAGAATTTCAAACAAAGACGCATCTGCTGCCAAAGAAAGAGCAAAGAAAAAGAGTGCAGAGAAACGCGACAAGTTATCAAATATAATCAAAAAGAACACCATCCAGAAAGGTAAATTTAAAGGTTACATGACGGATGAGGTTAATCAAGGGGAAGAAAAAATGGATATTGATTGGACAAAAAATCCTTTCGCTCAAGCAAAAGCAATGAAGGAAGGTGCATTTAAAAAACAGGCAACCGCCGATGCTGAAGAGGAACGCTTGAAGACACAGAAGAAGGCCAAGAGATTATCCGATAAAAAGGGTAAAGAGGAAAAAGAGACAGACCCAGGCTTGAAGGAAGGACTTCTTCAAGAGGGTGTCGCTAAGAATACTCTTGATATCTATCAGGCACATCATGACGCGAAGAGTAAGAAAACTCTCAAGTCTATAGAAAAACAGATGGACAAGGCAGTTTCTAAAGCAAACGAAAAACTCAAGAAAGAAGAATCTGAGTTACCAGAGTTGGATGCAATGGATGTTGAGATGTCAGAAGCATATCAGTCCCCTACAAAGAACAATTATTCTTCCAAAGAACTTAGACAGGCGAAAGGTATCGCATTTGATAAGAGATATAAAGGTGGTAACATGACAGGTGCCGCTAAGGCAATGGAGAAAATCAAGAAAGGTTTATCCGACCATCCTGTTGCTGCTAAGGCATTAAGAAAAGCAAACGAAGAGTATATGTCTGAAAAAGTGGATATAGATGCTTTCGGTGCTGAGAGTATAGAACAACTTGCAGAACTTTCCTACAAAGAAAAGTTTGAGGCGATGTTGAAGAAAGAAGGTAAAGCTCTCTCACAAATGTCAGATGGAGAAAAGAAAGAATTCTTTGCAAAAGTGGATAAATCTCATGATGCTCTAGAAGAGAATAAAGCATTTAGGGATGCAAAAAGAGATTACGATAGAGATGATAAGAAAGGACTTGCACCTACTAAGAAGGATGCACCTAAAGTATCAGACGCGAAGAACGCCAAAGAAATCGAACACATTGTACCTCAAATGAGGAAAGCGTTATCAGTAGGTAAGAAAGTACAATTTGCAGACGGGAAACATCACACGGTTCCTAAACATCATGCTGCTAAGTTCTTGAATAAATACATGAACAGCAAACCCGCTGATAAAGAAAAAATGCAATCACATGCTCATCAAAGTCATAAACACTTTGGTGACCATGTTAAATAGTTTTAATAACCAAAAACACATAGGAGAGAAAAAATGAGTGGATGGGGAGCAACTGATTCAGACGAATCAAAACCAAAGTGGTTAACAGCAGACCAAAAAGAAGATGTCATTGCTAACGCTAGTGGTTGGGTTGTAAAAGCTGGGTCAACTATGACAGGAAATGGCAATACAAGTGCCACTCCAGAAGTTTTAGTTGCACTTGGTTCACTTGCAACTTCACTAGGACAAGCAACTATTGATGCTGTAGATTGGCAGTCAACAGGATTTGATGTATCCGATGGTGGTGAAATAATTGTTAATGTTCACTACAATGAGGAAGTCACAGTCGCTGGTGGTTCGCCTCTTATGGTAGTAACTAACTCACAGGCTGGTGGTGGTTCCGCTGCTAACTTTACTTTGACTATGGATGGAAGTCTACCGTTTACTGGTGACAAACTTACATTCTCAAAGACTATAGCAGGAGGAGGTTCAACACTTTCTGCTGATGATGTTTTATCAATTGGAGCACAAACCGTTGACCTTAATGGTTCAACAATGGTTGATACAATCGGTGGTGGAAATGCGGAGAGAGCAATCTCATCTGCACAAGGAACTGCTGGTGGAACAATTACTGCTACTGCATAAGGAGCTGAAACATGTGTAAATGTTGCAAGTGTTGTACATGTACATGTCCAGAGTGTAACTAATGGCTGATAGTAAACTTTCAGAATTAACGGCGGCTACTGCTGTAGCTGCCGCTGATACTTTTTATCTAGTACAAAGTTCTACTAGTAAAGGTGTGACAGCTGCAAATCTATTCGCTGATGTGGCGACACCTGTATCTTTTTCAGATAAGGTATCAATCGCAGACGCGGATACAGTAACAGGGCCAGGCGCAATCTCAGTCGCAACGAATGTGACTAGGTTGACAAATCCCGGCACAGGTGGTACATTAACCATTGGTGCTGGTACAGAAGGTCAATTGAAAATTATTGTTATGGATGGAAATGCTAGTGCAGTAACGCTGACTCTAGACGATTCAGACTTAGGTCATGATACCATTACATTCAATAATGCAGGCGATACGGCAACCCTCATATATACTAATAGTAAATGGTGGTTGATAGGGGGAACAGCTACTGTCGCCAATTAGATAATAAAAAGATTTTATGAATGATTGAATTGAATGAAGATAATTATTTAGTATATGCATTGAAGAATTATAATAGTCCAGAGTGTTCTGGATTGGATGATTTTGAAGAGGATGTAAAAAGGTTCAAGTACCTAAAGAGACTTTTTCGTAGGTATGAAAGAACGGAAGTCTTAAATGACCGACTTATCCTTAATCATCTAATAGTATTATACAATGTCTTTGATAAGGCGGCAACGCCTTTATTGTTTTATAAAATAGACAAAGAACATTGGTCTATACTAAAAACTTTTTTGGTATTCTTAAATAGAATGCCTATGGAACAAATAATTACTGGTGGTGTTAGAGGTGATGAAATTTCACTTGACATGAAGGTAATAAACATACTTAGGAAAATTTAATGTCTAGAGTAGTTGACAGTCTTATCGCGTATCGTATACTTAGGATGTTCGCACAACCTATTACGAAACATCCAGCGTATCAGATGGGCATCGTAGACAAAGATGGTAATAAATTAAAAGAACCATCTGGAGGTCAAGAACTAGATGCATACACTATGCTAGACAGACTCGCTTTTAAAATAAAAAGAGCGTTAACGAAGTCTCCAGATAGAAACGCTAGAAGACTTCTTACATTTGCTGCCGCTATTGCCCTTTTACGAGAAAATAAAGAAGTAGAAGAAATGGAAGATGGTGAGTTTGAGGCATTGCTTGACCTATATTCACAAGATGAGAATGTATTAAGAGAATCAAAGATGTTAGAAATGGGTAGAACACCGTTCACCTATTTCGCTTTGGATGAGGAAATTGCAAATGTAGCAGGCCCGATGGGCGGTGGCGCAATCGCTGGAATAGGAACTGGAGCGCAAGGCGAGCCAGGCAGAAACCCTAGTCTTATGCCTCTTCAAAGAAGAAAGAAAAAGAGGCAGAGAAATGGCGCAACCTAGTCAACTATTAGAAACTAAAATTGCCGTAATGGAAAAAGATATCAAACAAATGAGTAGTTTGTTTGGTAAACTTGATATCTCCATAGAAAAAATCACGGAACTAAATACTAGTATAAAGGAAGTATTGGCCGTGCATGAACAAAGAATATCAGATACAGAAATAGATATCGAAAGGACATATGATACTTTCGATGAAAAGTACGAACAATTACATTCTCGTATTTCAACCGTAAATAGAGAACTAGTAAAAGACCTAAAAGACAATACCGACAAAGTTATGGATGCTGTTATGCAGTTGAGAGATGGTATTGATGAACACGCGAAATTCCATGATGACAGGATAAGATCCCTTGAAAAGAGACAATGGATGATGATGGGTGCTGCTGCTGTTTTAGGCTTTTTAATAGGCAATTTAGAGTTTTTTCAACTCATACTTAATTCATAAATTCCCATAAATCCGCTTGACATTTGCTCCAAAATGTGAGATCATGATCTCGTGAATAAGAGAATAAGGAGAATAATATGAGTCATTGGGTAAATGATAGAATAGTTGACAATGCGATAGATACTGTCGCTAATATGTCTGATAATCAAGTTAGTCAAAGTCTTCTAAAAGTGGGTAAAGGTACACAGTTCCTAGTAGGCCCTCTAGCAGACATGGATAAAGCAAGAGACATCTTGATAGATTTGGTGTTTGATGACCTAATGTCAAGACCAGGCCCCCACGGATAAAAATATCATGGAATTAACCAAAAAAGTCGTGGGTTCGTTGCCCATCCACCTTAGAGTTGGAACCAAAAGATTAGTAACCCTAATTGAGGCAGACAAAATTGGTTTGATAACAGTCCTTTCTTCGACCCCTTTGATGTGGGCACTCAAGAAAGGATTGAATTCCCTTTCCTTTAAAAAAAATTAAAGAATTCGCTTGACTTTTAATGCACTTATGTGTATAATGTGACCTATGCTTTATGTAGATGTGAAATATATTAATATGATTTCTCACCATTTCGAGAAATTTAAGAAGAAGAATGATTATCTTTGGAATGTAAGATGCCCGTTCTGTGGCGACTCGCGTAAAAATCTCAATAAAATGCGTGGGTATTTTTTCCGTAAAGACAATAACATGATATACAAATGCCACAATTGTGGTTTTGGTGCTAGCATGAATACTGTTCTCAAAGAACTCGCACCGACTACTCATAAAGAATATTGTCTTGAAAAATTCGGTGAGAATGAGAACAAAAATTGGGAACCAAAAGGTGCAAACTGGACTCCAAATGGACATAAATTGTTCGATGATAAACCAGTAGAACCGCCCAAATTTACACCAAAATTTAGTTTATTTGATAAACTCGTGGACGCGGTGGATACACTTCCATATGACCACGAGGCAGTTCAATATGTGCAAAGTAGAAATATCCCAAATGATAAATGGGATCGACTTTACTATATTGATAATATAAAGAATATAGTCCAACTCAATGACAAATATACAAACTCGATAGTAACTGAAGAACCCAGATTGGTAATCCCCTTCTTTGACCAAAATGGGCAGTTAATGTCGGTGTCCTTGAGGGCTATGAGAGGGGAAACACTTAGGTATATCCTTGTAAAAATTAAAGAGGATGCACCTACAGTATTTGGTTTAGATAAAGTTGATAAGTCTAAACCTATATCAATTGTTGAGGGCCCAATAGACAGTCTGTTTCTTGAAAATAGTATTGCCTGTGCTGGTACATCCTTCAACAAGATTGAACAGTTGAATCTAGACCGTGATAAAATTACAGTTGTATTTGACAATCAACCTAGAAACGCAGATGTTGTTAAAATGGTTGAGAAGTATGTTGACTTGGATTATAATGTTGTCATATGGCCTGAGACCATTGTTCAAAAAGATATAAATGATATGGTAAACGATGGTATTGATGTACGCGATGTGATTAGTAGTAATACACATAGTGGATTGACTGCCAAGTTTTTGTTAAACCAATGGAAAAAATGTTAGGAGTATGATATGATTGAACAAGAATACATACCTGTAGCTATATTTGGTGTAATAATCGTATGTGCTTTGATTATTGGATTTCTGAAACCTTCAGAACCAGTTGTCACAAAACCTACTATAAAACCTTCTAAGAAGGTTGCTGCTATCACAAAAGATGGTAAGTATGTAGAAGGTGTGAGCACCGATGCGTTTAATATCGAGGATTTGCAAAAATTAACTAAAGCAAAAATCGATGAATTTGGTGAAGCTAAAGGTATTAAGCTTGACCGAAGAAAAACCAAAAAAGCAATGATTGAAGATTTTAAATCTGCAATCGAAGGTAACAATCACAAACTAGGAAAATAGTATGGAACCACAAGTGAGTTTGGTTGGGTTAACCCAGCCTTCTGCACCAACTGGAGCTCATAGCGCAAATGAATTAGTAGCATATGCAGCTAGGGTTAGTAACCCAGAGAACCAGATGAATAATGAAACAGCACCAAAGTTGTTAGCTTATCTAATTAAGCATGAACATTGGTCACCTTTTGAAATTGTATCTGTGACGATGGAAATTAAAACGACACGCGATATCGGTAGACAAATACTGAGACATCGTAGTTTTTCTTTTCAAGAGTTTAGTCAGAGGTACGCTGTATCAGAAGATTTCACACCTAGAGAAGCGAGACTACAAGACCCTAAGAATAGGCAAAATAGTATCCCCTCAGATGATTACCGAATAAATGAATTCTGGAGAATGAAACAGAAGGAATTTATAGAAAAGTCTAAGGAACTTTACAAGTGGGCCCTAGATAAAGGAATTGCTAAAGAGCAAGCAAGAGCGGTGTTACCAGAAGGTAATACTATGACTACCATTTATATGGCTGGTACACTACGCTCTTGGATTCATTATTGCAAACTGAGAGGTGGTCATGGAACTCAGTTAGAACATACTGAAATTGCTAATAGGTGTTGGGACATTATAGAAACCCATTTTCCAGATGTAGTTAAAGCAGTAGATAGTAATAAGGGCGAATAATGTCTAGGGATATAAACAAAAGGTTTGTTGAGACCTTTAAGAAAAACAATGACCTTGCGATAACATTTGCTAGGACTGAGGATGAAGACACAGAAATTGATAAGGTTAGGGAGAGAATTCCCTATGCTTTTCCTTGGAATAGAAGGTTAAAAGAGGCGAGTAGAGTAGAATGGAGTTCTACAGATAGTGCGGAAGCATTTGACTCTAATCTAAAGAACCAGAAACATCTTCTAGAAAAATACGGATGGATAGATACTGAGATCTTTTATGATTTGAACTCGTATGGTTATAGGGATGATGAGTTTGTAGAGTCCCCGAATTCTTATGTTGCCATAGGAGAATGTTTCACTTACGGTACTGGTTTGCCAGCAGAAATGACATGGGCAAAACTTCTAGAACAAAAACTAGGTGCTAAAGTATGGAATTTGGGATTATGTACAACAGGGCTTGACACTAGTTTCAGAACCCTGTATAATTGGTTACCTATAATTCAACCAAAGGCAGTTCTCTTATTAGAGAATAGCACCCTTGCGAGAGAGACATGGTACATTGACGAAAATAATGAAGAGTGGAATACCTGTATAGGATTCTGGTCTGAGTTAGAATGGCAACAAGAGATATGTCAAAGTAAAACCGAAAGGTATTTGAATAGAAGAAAGAATTTACTTGCCATAAAAGAATTGTGTGACATGCATAAAGTCGGTTTTAAATGTGTATCTGCTAGGGAAAGAAATGAGATTGGTTATAGGGATTGGGAAGAGAACAAAGAAATTAAATATGCATTAGCGAGAGACCTAATGCACCCAGGCCTCTACTTTCATGAGGCTATGGTAGAGAGATGGACAGAGGAAATATGAAATGCCTACAGAGGATTACTTAGGAATTAAGATAGATTTAGAACGAGACCAGTTATTTGATAATCTCGGTATTCAACGACTAAAAGAAAGTTATATGAAAGAGGACGAAGAAAGTCCTCAACAAAGGTTTGCTTTTGTAAGTAAATCATTTGCATCTAATGATGAACATGCACAAAGATTATATGATTACGCGAGTAAACATTGGTTATCTTATTCTACACCTATTTTATCATTCGGACGGTCTAATAAGGGACTACCGATATCATGCTTTTTAAATTACATTAACGATACAGCGGAGGGTTTAGTTGAAAATTTATCGGAAACAAATTGGCTTAGTATGCTTGGTGGGGGTGTTGGGATTGGCTTTGGTATCAGAGCTAGCGATGATAAGTCTACTGGTGTCTTGCCACACCTCAAAACCTACGACTCAAGTTCTCTCGCCTATAGACAGGGTAAAACGAGAAGGGGCAGTTACGCCGCCTATCTTGACATTAGCCACCCCGATATCACAATGTTTCTCGAAATGCGTAAACCGACAGGAGACCAAAATTTAAGATGTCTTAATCTACATCACGGTATAAACATTAGTGATAGGTTTATGGAGATGATTGAAAGATGTATGGCAGACCCAGATGCTGATGATAGATGGAATCTAACAGACCCACATACAGGAGAAGTGAGAGATACAGTATCAGCGAAATCATTATGGCAGAAGATACTAGAAATGAGAATGGAGACAGGGGAACCTTATTTACATTTCGTTGATGCAAGTAACCGTGGATTACCAGAGTGGTTAAAAGAAAAGGGATTAAAAATCAATCAGTCTAATCTTTGTTCAGAGATTATTCTACCAACAAACGAAAAGAGAACTGCTGTATGTTGTCTATCATCTGTGAACCTAGAACACTATGACGCATGGTCAAAGAGTACTACATTCTTAAAAGATGTGGCAGAGATGTTGGACAATGTGTTACAGTACTTTATTGATAATGCACCAGAGACAGTATCAAGGGCAGTTTATTCAGCAAAACAAGAAAGAAGTATCGGAATTGGTGCATTGGGATTCCATGCATATTTACAAAAGAATGGTATACCGTTTGAAGGTTTCATGGCGAAATCTACAAACATAAGGATGTTTAAATTGATAAGAGGAAAACTTGATGAATCAAATTTGGAACTGGGTAAAGAAAGAGGGGAGGCTATTGATGCGAAGGGGACAGGAAGAAGATTTAGCCATGTTATGGCTGTCGCTCCTAATGCTAGTTCTTCTATTATTATGGGAAACACCTCGCCGTCTATTGAACCTTATCGTGCAAACGCTTACCGACAAGACACATTATCGGGAGCGTATCTCAATAAGAATAAGCATTTGGACATTATCATTAAAGATAAAGTTGAAAAGAATAATAGACTCAATTACGACAAAATTTGGTCATCGATAATTGCTAATGATGGTTCAGTACAACATGTAACATGTCTGGATGACAAAGAAAAAGAAGTATACAAGACTGCCATGGAGATAGACCAACGATGGGTAGTCGAACATGCATCTACCAGACAAGAGTGGATTGACCAAGGACAGTCTGTTAATCTATTTTTCAGACCAGATGTTAATATAAAATATTTACATGCAATACACTATCTAGCGTGGAAACAGGGAATGAAAACCTTGTACTATTGTAGGTCAGAGAAGTTGGGTAAGGCAGACAAGGTATCCAAAAGAATTGAAAGAGAAGCAATAAAAGAGATTGATTTCCAGAGTATGATAGATGGTGAAAATTGTGTCGCATGTGAAGGTTGATGTACCGCGTGATAAAAAGATAGCGGTATTAGTTAGTGGTGGATGGGATAGTGCTGTTCTATGGTATCTAGTAAAAAGAACATGCATGGACAGGAATCAAGAGTGTAATGCATTTACTGTACCGAAACTAGATGGTGCGGAACATTACGCTAATAGGGTCTTAGAATGGTCTTCAGAGCGTCTAGGGCACGCTCTAATGAAGACAACCATTGTAGGGGATATATCATCCGATAACCCATCTGATTATGTTACTAGCGGTGGTTATGAGATATGGAATGAAGGGTTAGGGGAACATATATTTAGCGCTGTAAACGCTTACCCGCCTGACCAACGGTCTATGATGGCAGATGGATATCCTCTACCAAATGATAGATTTGTCAAGACCGAAGAACATCATGCATTGACTCAGCCTTTTGCTGAGTTGACGAAAGATAAAATAGTGCAATTAGCATTTGATATAGGAATTGCACACGAGATAGCGCCCATTACACATAGTTGTACCGAATTGGACAGGGGTAGATGTAATAATTGTTGGTGGTGTAAAGAAAGAGAATGGGCATTTAAAGTAATAGGACAGGATGATATTGGAGAGAATTAATGACACCTAAACAAGATTTAACTAGCAAAAGAGAATATTTTAAACCGTTCAACTACCCTTGGGCGTATGAGGCATGGCTGAAACATGAGCAGTCTCATTGGTTACATACAGAAGTACCGATGGCAGAAGATGTAAAGGATTGGAAAGAGAAGTTATCCGCAGAAGAAAAATCATTTCTTACAAACATATTTCGATTTTTTACACAGGGTGATATAGATGTGGCAGATGGATATATTACTAATTATTTGCCGTATTTTCCACAACCAGAAGTAAGAATGATGTTGTCTGGATTTGCTGCTAGAGAGGCATTACATGTTGCCGCTTATTCACACTTAATAGAAACTCTTGGTATGCCAGAGAGTACATATAGTGAATTTCTAGAGTATCAGGCAATGGCAGACAAACACGAATACTTTATTGACCTATCAAAAAATAATGGCACACCAGAGAGTGTTGCAACTAACATCGCCGCCTTTAGTGCATTTACTGAGGGTATGCAGTTGTTTAGTTCTTTCATTATGTTGTTGAACTTTCCGCGTCATGGTAAGATGAAAGGGATGGGTCAGATTATTACATGGTCTATTGTAGATGAAACTATGCACGCTGAATCTATGATTAAATTGTTTAGGACATACATAGAGGAAAATAGAACACTATGGAAAGATTCTCTCAAAAGAGAAATATACACCATCGCTGAGAACATGGTAGAGTTGGAAGAGAAATTCATTGACCTTGCATTTGCTATGGGCCCAATGGAGAACCTACAACCAGACGATGTTAAAACATACATTCGATACATATCAGACCGAAGATTAATTAGTTTAGGAATGAAAGGAATATTCAAAGTGAAAAGAAATCCATTATTGTGGGTAGAAGAGATGATTAACGCACCCACACATACAAACTTTTTTGAAAACAGAGCAACTGACTATGCTAGGGGGGCCCTTCAAGGTAAATGGGATGATGTTTGGGGAACTGCACAAGTATAATGACCGAACCATCGAAACTAATAGAGTGCATCCAATGTGATGCCGTTTACAGGGTTAAGTATGATATGTCAGACTCGCATTATCGCGTGGCATTTTGTACATTTTGTGGTGGCGGTCTAGAACTTGAAGAAGAGTTAGAACAAGAGGATTGGGATAAAGAGGAAGTTATTGAGGATTGGTAATGTCTAAATTATGGGTATATGGTGATTCGTTTGCAGTTGATTACAATGATGGAAAATATGAACCTTCACCTTGGATAGAACAAGTATCTAACGAACTAAACTTAGAAGTGGTGAATTATGCGTGGTCTGGTTCTTCACTTGATTATACTAGTGTTCATATTGATGAAACCATACATCTATGGGATACTGAAGACATTGTGATAGTCTCTCTTACTGAGGTTCTAAGAACATGGACGGATGCTAAAGTCGGCAATGGATTTAATAAGTTCAGCAACATGTCTGATTTGGAACCAGTTGACTTTGAGAATGGAAAGATTAAACTTATAACACGCACCAACACGACAATACGGAATAATATTATAAGAGTTTTGGATTGGAAGTGGTTGGATGTTCGTGCTATAGTAGTGCTTGATGGATTTCAAAACAAAGCATCTAGTACTATAGATATCCCAGAGAATCTTATATACACGGATAAGGGATATCTTATGCGTATCAGTAATGGTGAACCAAGTGGGTATTATAATTTAACTACGATGGGTAAGGATTGGCGATTGAATCATTTATGTAAACCAAACCATGAAATCTTAGCGGAAAAAGTATTACATAGTATTATTTCCAATGAGAATATTGACCTTACACAAGGATTCAAGAAAAACTTATTTGGTTTTGGAGGTGGAAAAAATGGACAAATTTGATAAAGCTCATATGCAAACAGCAGAGATATATGGAAAACTCTCACCAGCAAAAAGGTTGAAGGTTGGTTGTATTATTGTTAAAGACCATAGAATTATTTCTATTGGATATAATGGTACGCCATCTGGATGGACTAATGATTGCGAAGAGGTTTCTAAGAGAGGTGCCATTTCAGGCAATGTTCTGGAGTTGGTAACTAAACCAGAAGTATTACACGCGGAGACAAATGCAATTGCAAAGGTAGCTAGGTCTACTGAGAGTGCTGAAGATGCAAAGTTATATACCACACACGCACCTTGCTTAGAGTGTTCTAAACTAATATACCAATCTGGTATTGAATCAGTATATTATAGAAACGAATATAGAACCGATGATGGAATACAGTTCCTAAAAAAATCGGGGGTGACAGTTAACAGGATATAAAATGTGGAAGTACGAGGATATAAATGCTGTAACCATAGAGTTATCCAGTTTATGTAACGCTGCTTGTCCTTGGTGTCCAAGATATGAGGACATGTCTACTGTAGTTAATAATCAATTAGAACCACAATACATAACCATTGACCAATTTCAAGAGTGGTTTCCGACAGATTTTATTGAGAGAATAAAAATATGGGGACTTACAGGTGATTATGGAGATGCTGGTACTAATCCAGATTTACATAGAATCATAAAACGCATATATCAATTTAATCCAGAAGCACAATTATCAATGAACACTAATGGTGGTATGAAGACGCCATCTTTCTGGTATGACTTAGGAAAGTTATTTGCTAAGAATGAGAATAATAATATGATATTCTCAATTGATGGACTTGAGAATACTAATCACATATACAGAAGAAATGTGAAGTGGAATAAGGTTATGGAAAATGCCATTGCTTATTTGGACGGTGGTGGTAAGGCTACATGGGAAATGTTGGTATTCAAACACAACCAACACCAGATAGAGGAAGTCAAAGATTTGGCAGAGTACATGGGGTTTCAAGGTGTACATATAAAAACACCAAAAGGATTTGAAAAGGGTTACATGAAAGTCAAGGACAAAGATTTTAATGTAATATATGAGATAGAACCATTTCATCATGACCAGATATCTTATGGATATCCAGACTTACATGGTAAGAGGGCAGAAGACTTAGAGTATGAAGAAATAAGAGATGATATGGAATCATATTATTCTAATGAGGAAGGTGAAATTAAATGTTTCTCTCATAGGGATGATTTGGCAGAACTTAAAATAACATCTTGGGGTACTGTTTATCCATGTTGTCACTTTGGACATATTGCCTTACATCCACGCGAGAACCAACAGTATTTTAAAGCACAGTTGATTGATATATTTAAAGACAAACAAATATCTTTGAAGAGTAGAACATTGAAGGATATATTAGACGATGACCCATTCAATTGGGTATATAATAGTTGGAAGAAAAAGTCATGTCTGGCATGTTGGGCTAATTGTGGTGTATCAGAAATTAAAGAACCCATAATGCAACAGATTTTCAATGAAGAAGGTAAGTTGTATGGAAGAACATAAACAGTTAACCCAAAGGTCTTGGGATAAACTTTTAGGCAATCCAATAACAAAGTTGAACAAAGCACTCATAGTGGTAGATGCTTGGAGAACTTTACCAAAGGTGGAAAAATCATTTGGGGGATATATCAATAGTATGCTTGAAGAGATGAGAGATTATTATTCAATATATCATTGTGCTGATAACAGACCTATTATGGAAGAGATTGATTGTACACATGATAAAATTATAAGCAGCGTAAGAGACCCCCAACTAACCCTTGGATATGATAAGTACTATTTTATGGGGTTCCATATCGGCAAATGTGTAAATATGAAAGCTAAAGAGTTGAAACAAAGAATTGAATTGGAATCGATGTCTATGGGTATTGCAAATGGCAGGATTAATTTGGTTTTTAATCTTAGTCTACCCTTTGAAACGGATCAGTCTATCGATGTACATCACGATTTTGAAATTGTCAACTACCTAAGACAAGGAAAATTTATCAATTACGGAGAAATAAGAAATGATAGTTAATTTTCATGGATACGAATTAGAATGTGATGAGACTGTATTCAGACCGACTACAGTTAGTGAATTAACTGCTCCAAGAATACCAGTAGAGGGTAAGAAAGTATTAGACCTTGGGTGTGGTGTAGGCCCTCTTGGAATATACTTTGCTAAACATGGTGCGAAGTCCGTAACTGCTACGGATGTATATGATAAACATATCGAATACACAAAGATAAACGCAGAGAAGAACGGTGTGGATATTGAGGCATACCAGAGTGATATATTTGAAAGTGTTGAGGGTAAATTTGATATTATCTGTTGTGATGTATCTGGTGTAGATAGGAGAGTCGCGGAGATGACAGGGTGGTTTCCAGAAGGAGTTCCTACCGCAGACACTACAGGTTCCGACTTGATATGCAAGGCAATTAAGTATGCTCCAGAATATTTAAACAAGGGTGGAGAACTTTATATTTGTACTACATCTTGGTCAGACTTACAAAGAATACAGTTGATAATGATTTTCACCCCTCTACTAACACAGGGGGAAATAGTTTACTCTCAAGACATACCTTTCTCAAGAAGGTTAATTGCTAATCTGGATAACTTAGACCCAAAGAGGGGTGCTGTGCCTACTACCGAACAATACTTTTATGCAAAACAGGCTGATAGTTACAATAGAGATGGTGATGACTACACATGGAAATTTAATCTATGGAGAATGGCGCACCTATGACATATCAAGATTTTGTAACCAATGATGTCTTTCCTATAGTGGAAGGTAAAAAAGTTTTGGAAATAGGCCCATTGCAAGGTGAACTAACTAAATGCATTGAGGCAAATAACCCATCATTTGTGCATACAGTAGAACCAGCTTTCAACAAATGGGACACGCAAAGACATCCCAATTATCACGGTACTGCTAATGACTTTTTTAATGAGAATTATGTTGATTTCCTTAATTTTGATGTTGTAGTGATAATGGGAGTATTATATCATTTACACAGTCCTTTTCATTTACTTGAATTGATAATAAACAAATGCAGACCAGAGTATTTGATACTGGAGACATCACATGCTGTGGTATATGCTGGAAGTAATATTGGTCGGGAACCTTCTAATACATTGGGTAATGCATATTCTGATAAGGGTATAAATTTTCCTATTAAAATTAATTCAGCTGTTGTTAAACAAGACATCATAACAGGTATAGAAACAACGCCCATGAAACTATATAAATACTGGGACGAATATGAGAAACAAGGTTTTGACGATGAATTTTATGAGAGGTCAAAATCGGGAATGTGGTTAGGTATATTTAAATGGAAAAATTAAACGAGTGGTTGAAACCATACAGGGAATGGCAAGACACTTTGCCTTTCTGGAAAAGGTTGTTAGTTGAGGTCATAAGTCTAATCATAATAACATCACCATTTATCTTTTTGATATGGTGGATAACAGGAGAGGTATGGATATTCCTACCTAGTGCATAAAATGGCAAAGAAAAATAAAGTAATAAATTACAACGCGAAGAAACCCAAACTCAAAACTGTGCCCAAGGAAGAGGCATGGGAGAGATTATGGGGTGGTGAAAAGACCATAAATAGTAATTCCACAAGTGAGGAATTACCAGATGGTTATGAATGGAACGAAAAGAAAACGAAAATCATCCCGAAAGAAAGCACCGAAGACTCATAGAGTTTATTGTACATACTTTCCAGATGGGAGATACTACATAGGTTACTCATGCAAGCCTGAGAAGTTGTATGAAAAATATTATGGTAGTTCTAAGATAGTTAAAGAGTACGAAGGTGAATTGAGGAAAGAGACTATCGCAGAATTTGACCAAAGGGCTCCTGCCAAGATACAGGAATTTCTGTTACAATGGCAACAACGCGAAGACCCAAATTGTTTAAATGACATGATACACATAAGATTACGAATGAGTTATTTAAAAGACTTTGAGCCTGTAGAATGGAATCCAAATGAAGAAAACGCCTAAGAATACAATAGTTAAGATAGAACACAACGGTGTTGCTTTTGGTTGTATGGGTAGGAGTGGTTCTACAAATTTGTTGAGATATTTTAACCAACAAAGAATAGATTGTCATTGTTTAATAGAAGAGTTTAATGATTATGAAGGAGAATCGTATTTAATTTTAAGGAACCCATTGGATAGATATAAGTCTTCTATTAATTCTGGAATGGGTATTGATGAATTTCATGGATTGCCTTTTTTAGATAAAATAAACTGGAATAACTTAGATGGAATAATACCATTTGAAGACTTATCCAAGTATATCAACCCAAAGGGATTTGGTTGGACTGTTAAAACAGAATCAGTTAAACACAATGAGAATCCGATAACAGGGTTATTAGACATGGAAATGGTTTTATATAACATGTGGAGAAGGAAAATGACAGTACTTACTCCAGAGAGATTTAGAGAGATAATATAATGGGATTATTAGTAGGATTATTATTTTCAGCACTCGCAGTATCGGCAGTTGCCGCTTACTTCTCGATTGTTGGATTGATGGCAATTTTTAGTGGACTACCACAGTCTATATTTGCCATGGGTATTGTGTTGGAGATTGCAAAACTGGTGACTGCCTCATGGGTGTACCAGTATTGGAAGAAGACTTCTTTTCTAATGAAAAGTTATATGGTGTCTGCTGTAATTATATTGTCAGTCATTACATCCATAGGTATATTTGGATTCCTATCCAAGGCACATCTAGACCAATCCGCAACCACAGGTGACGCGGTAGCACAGGTAGAAAGAATAGAAGACCTTATACAACGAGAGAACCTAAGAATCACCACAGCAGAGGAACAGATAACCAGAATAGAATCTGGTGGTACTTTAGATGTGTCAGAGAGTATCAAACAACAGGAAGAAATACGAGACACAGCATGGAATAGAATACAGGATGATGTACAATATGCAGAGAATCAGATTGAGAAGATACGAGAAGGATTAGAATCTGATTTACTCAAGAAACAATCTGAGTTAGATGCCCTTGATGCCATAGTGAAGTCATACACAGACCAAGGGACAACCACACAGGATGCAGGCGCATTTCAACGAGATATAGTAGTTGATAATGTAGCGAAGGGTAGAGAAGTACGCGAGGAACAGAAACCAGAGAGAGATAGGATTGCTCTGGAGATGGGTGAACTGAGGGGATACGCGGAGACCCAGATTGCTGGGTATCGTAACCAGATAAAAGATTATAGAAGTTCTGTACAGGACACCATCGATGGTGCGAACAGAGAAATAAACAAATTACGAGAACAGGGTGCTGATGACCAAGCATCCAGAGATGAACAAATTGACACTATACAAGGAAGAATTGATAGTGCATACGAAAAGATTGATGATTACAATGTTGAGTTGTTTGATAAACAATCTATCGTAAGGGACATAGAAAAAGAAGTTGGCCCGATTAAATATGTTGCCCAGTTGCTCTATGGTAACAGCGGTGCTGGTGCGGTGGATAACGCCGTCACACTTCTTATTTTATTACTAGTGTTTGTATTTGACCCATTGGCGATTGTGTTAGTACTTGCTGCCAACCTTAGTTTTAAGGAAAGGCAAGGAGAACTCATAACACCAATGTCAGTCGATGAAACAATAGTTGAAGAGCAGATAATACCAGATGAAGAACCAGCTGGAATGCCTACCGATGAATTGCCAGAAATGGATGATTGGGTTAGGGATAAGTATGGTACTAGTTCTGGAATGGAGAACCTTTCCGATACCGATAAAAAGAAATTGGAATGGTTAATTGATAAGAAAAAATCACAGGAGTAAAGTGAAAAATATAGTAATGATTGCATTGGCGATGTTAAGTTTCGGCGCCATTGCAGATGATGTAGAAGAAACTATAGTAGTAGGTGCTAAAGTATATAATGGATATGCTGACCCACTATATGACGATAACCTTTTAGAGAGTATACAGTACACTAAAAAGTTTATTGCTGGTGGTCTAGGTGGATTTCATGGTATACAATTAAACGGTACTGATACAAAACATACCGCAGTATATAAAAACGGTGTACCTGTCAATGACCCCAGTTCTGGGTGGTACGATTTTGGTACAGACTTACCAGCACATCAAGACATAACTGTTATATCTGGGCCGAATAGTGCCAGATTTGGTAGTGGTTCTATGGCTGGTGTCGTATTGATTGAGGATAATTTTGAAAGACAGTTCACGGCGGAAGTTGCTGAAGATATCACAAAAGTAATTGCCAGTTATGAATGGTATCCAGAGTCACAGGAAGTTGGTGTACAAGTTGCCCACTACAATGGTACTACTGGTTCTGCCATGACATATAATGATGAGTTGGATTGGTATAAAAACACCACAGTAAAGTTTGCTTACGCGAATGAGGTAGGTAAGATAAATCTGGAGAGTATCAATTATGATTCTGATTATGACCAATGCTGGTGGATGATGCCACCTAATGAGTGGGAAGATTGGATGTGTCATGTTGAGGGTGAGAAAAATACCGCAACGCTGAGGACTAAATATCTGGTTTTAGGACATACCACAAATAAGGCAAAACATAATACTGGATATGAGATAGAGTCAGAAAGGACTTATGGTAACTTTATCGCATATAACGATAATGGCCATGAGTTAGGAGTGACAGCGCAGAATGAGGTTTATAATGAAAAAAGTAGAGACACTTATTCTGCCTATTACCAATGGCAAAATGATTTCATTGGGGTTGGGTACAGATTTCAAGAAGGTACTGCTCCCATGTCAGAACAACATATTGCTAGAATTGGTGTAGAGTGGGATGGTTTAAGATTCTCACTTGCTAATAGTTATAGACTGCCTAATTTATATGAGCAGAGAGGTGATGGATGGGTAAACGCGAATCCAGACCTACAACCAGAAGAGGGTGTCGGCACAGAATTTGGATACAAGGATGTGTCCATTTACTACTATGAATTCGCGGAAGGTATCGATTTTGACTTCAATCAGTACAAATATGTAAATACTGGGGAATATTCATCACACGGAATTAGATATCAAGACCAATTTTTGCTTGACAATGGGTCTGTTTTCGTGTATACTGAGTACACAGAAACAGATAAGATTAGAGTACCTAGATATAGGACTAAATTGAGTTATTGGACATCTGGTTCATTTGGTGGTATTCAATGGGATACCGCTTTAGAATATCTAGGTGAATTTGAGAAAGGACAGGATTATGATGGAAGAATTATTGATGATGTTAGCACCGCTAATTTTAAGTTTGGTGTATATGCTACATCAAATTTGTATATCATGTTAGAGTTAGACGATATTATGAATAATAGATTTGAGGTGTTACCCGATTATGCTGCTGGTGGAAGAACAGTACGACTCAGTTTCGACAGAATTTTATAAGGAAAGGTTTATGCCCAAACTTTTAACAAATGGGTGTTCAATAACTCTTGGTGCTGAAATGGGTGAAACTACTAGAACAGCAAAAGAGGGATGGTCATATCAACATTGTGATACAGACTACAGATATAGAGAAAGGTGGTCTACAAAACTCGCTGAGAAAATGGGAATGGAACCCATTAACCTATCTAGAGGTGGTGGTTCTAATTGGCGTATATGGAGAACTACGCAAGATTATTTATTAACTAATCCAGTTGATTTTGCAGTTATACAAATGACAGAAGCAAGTCGATGGCAGATGCCTATTAGTTTTGATTTCTTAGATAGGTGGAATCCAACTTCAACAGTATCTAGTTTTTTTGATTTCACGCATGGTGGCATATACGGACATGCAGATAATGGAAGGGGGTATGAAGAATATTCTAATTGGAATTATGGTGAGTATCATCAATTAAGAAGCTTCCAGAATGACCATAGACCAAATGATGAAATGGTAGATGAAAATCATTATAGTGGTATGAAACAAGAGATAGATGGGTATTTCTTATTCAATGACCAGTTTCACAACTATTTCGATTTTCTTAGACATGTTCTTTATTTACACTATATGTTTGAGAGTAACGATGTGCCTCACTTGATTGTTGATATGTTAGAGAGCATCGTCATATGCACATACATGAAAGATGAATTAGAACGAATTACAAAATTACCGCCAGAAGTAATGTTAGAAAAGTACAGGGCGAATCAATATGAATTGACATATGTTGTAGATGAATATGACCCATCAAAAGATAAAGATTATTTGATATGGTTTGAATATATCAAAAAGTCTAATATAAGTGAAAAGTTTAATAATCTATACAATAAAGTAGTTGGTGCAAAGTGGTTTGATGGCCACCCATATAGAAATTACTTTAGTAGGATTACAAGAGATTGCCCACGCGAGGGCATGAATAGTATGTACTTAGGGGAGATGCCTAAAGGACATCCCAATGAGGAATGCCATTCCATTTTCGCGGAACGAATGTATAATGAAATAACTAGGAGAAAATTGTTATGAATAATGTGAAATATAGTAGGTCACAACTTAGTGACATCTTGGTAGAACAAGAAGCTATTATTGGGTATACCAAAAAAGATGGTACGGAAAGGGATGTCCACGCGACATTGATACCTAATCGTATTCCAGAGGTGAAAAACCCATCACCAGTTAAAGAAACTCATTTGACTGTTTTCGATACAGAAAAACAGCAATGGAGAACTTTGTTGGTTGACCAGATAAGGAATATTAGTCTTGAAGTACCTAATTCTGGCGTAAAAGTCGCTTCTGCATAAAAAAAATGCTTGACACTTGGACTAGACTTGTGTTATTATACATATTACTATAACACAAGGAGTCCAATAATGGCACGAATTACTAAGGACGATTTTCGTCCAGACAAACCAAAGCGTAGGCGGCGAAAACCTATGTCTGAGGAACAGAAGGCTGCCGCTGTTGAAAGACTAGCGAAGGCGCGTGAAGCGAGGTTGAAAAAGAACCCGCCCAAATTAAAGCATATCCATCCAGATGTACTGGCATTGCCAGAGGATAATCATTTGTCATATGTAAAAGTCAAGGGGTGGATTAAAGCTAACAAAGAGAAATTACAAGAGTTAAAGAGACAAGTGCGGAATAATGTCAAAGGTGCATTAGCACAACATGAGTCTGTTAGAACTTATATTTCATCTATGGAAAACTATTTGAAGTCTAGCACATGGACTTCTTTATTTGCTGGGGAAGACCAGACACAAAGAGTAGTTTTTAGGTGTACTACCCTAGCTTATGACAAGGATGGCAATGTGAAGAGAAGTCACGGTGTTTTTTACGATGACCTTGGATTTGTCTGGGGGAGTGAACCAGATGATAATAGTTGATTATAACCAAATTAGTATCAGTAATCTCATGGCGGAACTTAACGGTTCCAAAGATTCTGATATTAACATAGACCTAGTTCGTCATATGATTCTCAACACATTGAGAAGTTATAAGACAAGGTGGGGTGATGAGTATGGCGATTTAGTAATTGCTTGTGACAATAGGCGATATTGGAGAAGAACTGTATTCCCACAATACAAGGCGAGTCGTAAAAAGACACGCGAAGATAGTGGATATGATTGGACATCTATTTTTGAGGGTCTATCTCTGGTAAGGAATGAGTTACAACAACACATGCCGTATCCAGTTGTCGATGTTGATGGTGCTGAGGCAGATGATGTAATTGGTACATTGGTAGAGTGGAGTCAGAAAAATGATTTGGTACAGGAAGGATTGTTTGAATCACCTAGACCATTGTTAATTATATCTGGTGACCATGATTTCCAACAGTTACAAAAATATGAGAATGTTGTACAGTATTCACCTCTTAGAAAGAGATTTGTAAAGATTAAGGAATCAGCAGACGCCGTATTACGCGAACACATTATACGCGGTGATAAGGGAGATGGGGTTCCAAATATTCTTAGTGACGATGATTCTTTTGTAGAGGGTAAAAGACAGAGACCAATACGAAAGGCGCTAGTTGCTGAGTGGAAATCCCAGAAACCCGAAGAATGGGTAACAGGTGAAATGGCAGCTGGGTATATCCGAAATAAAACTATGGTGGATTTATCACAAACACCAGAGGAAATTAAAGAACAGATTGTGTTTCAGTATACAGCACAGTTAGATAAGTCTGCTGAGGACATGTATAAATACTTCATGAACTTTGGTCTTGACAGACTTATTGAAGTGATTGATGAATTTTAATGAGGTAAAATATGAGAAAATTTAGACAAATGAATGAGGGTTTCACCTATGTATTTGAAGGAGAAAACCTAGACGAGCAAGTCACTCGCCTAAAACAATGGGGGCAAACCAACCAATGCCTAGTTCCAGTAGTTAGAATAGGAGTTGGTGCGGAGAAACCCGAATGGGATTTGCCAGACGGCATGCCCGAAACTACCAAACTAGAAGAGGATACGCCAGATGGATTAGGTGCAACATCTATCCAAATGGAATGGCGTAGAATTAAACAGTTCACAGAACCGAATTCCAATATGAAAAATCTGCCTGCATGGAAACAGGAGATGAATTGGTTACAGATTCTTGAGGGTGTACATCCAGAGGAAGCGAAAATACTTACTTCTGTGAAGGATGGTAAACTTCTTGAACTATACCCGAAGTTGGAAAAACTCATGGCACCATTGGGAATTACTGAGTATAACAAACCCAAAAAGAAGAGGGCACCTCGCAAGAAAAAGGAGAAGACTAATGCCTGATTTCACACCACAGTTAACAAAAACTTTACGATATTATTTCGACAGTCAGATAGGCAAACACAAAATTAATGTACAAGTCTTGATGCAAAAGGGAGTTGGTGTTGCTGAACACCCAGACATAATGCAGACTATTGAGGATGAACTTGGTAAGATAGCAGAGTACAAAGATAAACTAGCAGCTCTGAGAGATGTAGAACTCGAAGACAGTTTGTCGGATGAAGCTCAACTGAGTTTCTTATCTGAATAGAATGGGTGATATATACAAATTAAGCGAAAAACATTACCCTAAGAATCCCCCCGCCGCTGCCATTATAGTTGAAATTGGTAGCGATAACTTAGAAGGTTCAACAGCGTATTTTTCTAGACTCGCAGAAGCTAAACATACAATGTTGGTGTCAGTAGACATTAGTCCTTTGCCATCACAAAGATTAGCACATTTACGAAATACCGAATGGGTAGTAAAGAAGGGTTCAGATTACACTAGAGATTTTAAGTGGGAACATGGTATCGCTTGTTTGTATTTGGATAATTTTGATTATATCTTTGATATTCACAATATGCCAGATTGGGTGATAGAACAAAAGCAGATGTATAGAAGAGAGTGGAATATAGATTTGGACAATCAGAGTTGCCAAGTTGAACATATGAAACAGATGATAGATTTAATGCCGAATATGATTTCTGAAGGAATAGTGGTTTGTGATGATACATACCGACATAATAATTGTTGGACTGGCAAGGCAGGCCCTGCTGTGACATATTTACTCGCTAATGACTATAAGATAGTGGAAGGTAACTATCCCAATGGCGTAATTTTGAGGGCGCCATGAATACTCGTGCATCTAGGTTTTTCTTGTTTAAGTGTGGTGGGTGGAAAAACGAATATTGGATTGTAGATGAGAAGAGTCTACAGGAAGTACCAAAACCACGCGAGATGATAATCAAATTCTCTAATATAGAACAGATTAGAGAGTACGCAATTACCCAGAATCCACAAGACCTACCGATAGTCGATAGGTGCAGAGACCGTACCGCTTGGCACACGCCAGAGGGTCGAGAACGCATCAAACAGGCGAAACTGGGTCAGAGTAACCCCAATTCAAATGGGTTGACAGAAGCGCATAGGGCGAAGATATCGCAGACTATGACAGGCACTAGGAGAGGGGAATTCAATCCCATGTATGGACGCACACATAAAGCGAAAACCATAGAACTAATCAGACAGAAGGCATTTGCACGCCCTAAAATGAGGTGGTGTGTAGAACCGTCTGGAAAGTCCCATTTGATACGCGCTGACGGTGAAATACCCGAAGAATGGCAATGGGGACGATATTACGACAAATATAGACCAAATGAGTGAATTTTTTTATCAATTTTTTTGCTTTTCTCAGTTAAATCAATAACTTACAGAGGCGGATTTATCGCCAAAACGCTTGACTTTTGCCCTAAATTATGGGATCATATACATGTAATTAAGAAAGTGAGAGATAATATGAAAACAAACAAAATTGATTATTTAAACGCAGAGAATGGTGGTCTTCTATTTACTTTGGAGGACAATTCTGAGTCGTTTTTTGGTGGTACACTTGAAGAGTGTGCTTTGATTATTGCGAAACATGGAGTGGCGTCTAGTGTGATGGGTTCTTCTTCAATGGATTTCGCAAGTGAATATGGTTTTGAAAACGATGGTGATGCTTTGACTATGTATATCAGTATGCCATCAAATTAAGTGGAGTGTAATATGACAGGATTAGTTGAAACAGAATTAACAGTAACAATGGAACAGTTGATTGAGAAAATGGGTGCCCCAAAAGGCACTACCTATGACCAGTTAGATGAAGGTCAACAGGCACATATCGATGCCTACTGTGAACAGTTTGATGATGATGGAATTGACCACGATGGTGGGCAATGTTATTGTGGTGAGTACAATTGCCCAGAGGCATATGTACATGCAACGAGTGGATGGTAATGGTAGTAGATAAGTCAAAAATAATTTTAACCGATTGTGATGGAGTCTGCCTTGATTGGGAGACTGCATTTTTCACATGGATGGCTCACAATGGAATGAACCCTGTGGGCGAAGATTGGAAACTCAAATATAAAGTTTCCCAGAGATTTGGAGTCTCACCAAAAGAAGGTCAGAGATTGACCAACCAATTTAACAGTAGTGCTGCTATTGGATTTTTGCCCCCTCTTAGGGACGCTCAGTACTACATCAAGAAACTTGCTGAAAAACATGGGTACAGATTCGTTGCTGTGACTAGTTTGCATAGTGACCCATATGCCCAAGAGTTGAGAACGCAAAACCTTAAAAAGTTATTTGGAGAGGATACATTTGTTGAGTATCACTATTTGGATTGTGGTGCGGATAAAGATGAGATTCTATGGCAATTAGCACAGAAGTATGAAGGTGCGCCTTGGATTGAGGATAAATATGTCAATGTTGAAGTTGGCATGGAGTGTGGGTTTGAAGGATTTTTAATAGAACACGGGCACAACCTAAACTATAAAGGTGATGCCACTATCGTCAAAAACTGGGAGCAAATATATGACGCGCTTGCTAAGAGAAATTGATAACGATGATTTTGATGGTTTTGTCCATCGAATGTATCATGACAATTGTGCTGAACGCGAGGGTATGAATATGCCCTTGTACACATTCGATGAGTACTTAACAAAAAACGAAACCTATCTCATAGAAAAATGGGATGACAGGCATCGCTATAAACCAAGGAGTCTTTAATGGGAATCGAATTATACGCCGCTTTGTTCGGCGTTTCTTTGTATGTTGCATATAATTTAGGGTTCAGAAAAGGAACCGCTACATCAGCAACAGCTACGATGTGGATTATGCGAGAGTTTCTTAATGAGAAACAGGGCGCAGATTGGACAGACATCACTTTAGGCAAAAACTTTAATCGAGTACATAGATGGATGTCAGAGATGGAAGATGGCGAAGAAGGTCAGTCTTAAGCAGTATGAAAAACAGTTAAAGGAACATAACTTTAATTGGTTTGGTGATATTGAAATGTCTACAGGTAGTGAAATACCCGCTGAGACCAAAGCTCAATATGAAAAGATTGAGGACAGTATTGTAGAGAACTCTTTAATCTCTAGGATGCACTCTGAATTATATGACGCATATTTAGTATACGCTACAATGGATGGGCCGAAACCAAAACTGGTGGAGGCGGGAAAGGAAAACGGAAAAATCGTCTATAAGATAATTCACGATAATAAAGACGGTTTAATATTCGATTGGAGAAAACAACATGTACGAATATAATGTAGTAATACAAAGATGGGTGGATGGCGATACAGTAGATGTAGATATAGACCTAGGCTTTGGAGTATGGTTAAATGACCAGCGTGTAAGATTAGCGGGTATTAACGCCCCAGAGAGCAGAACGCGAGACTTAGAAGAGAAGAAACTAGGATTAGCGGCAAAAGAGTTCTGTAAGGATTTTGCGAAGGAAGGACAATACGCTAAATTGGTATGTAAGAAATACGATGCCAAGGGCAAATTTGGAAGGATTTTAGGTGAGATTTGGAGCGTAACAGAATACGCAGATAAGTCTCTCAATGAATATTTACTTGATAAGGGACACGCTACAGTATATCATGGCGGCAAAAGGTAGACTATCCAGAAATCTTATAATAGGTGGTTGTTCATTTAGTGCCCATCAAACGCGAGAGACTTTAGCGTGGGCAGAACAATTAACTGAAGATTTTGATAATGTGATTAACACGGCAGAGATGGCTTCTGGTAATCAGATTATTTGCGATAGAATATGCTACGAATTAAGCAAACCAGAAGTAACGAGTGAAAACACAATGGTCGCTGTCATGTGGAGTTCGCCCTTTAGAAAAGAATTCCTATTCTCATATGATGACCCAGACTATATGGAAATCCAGCAGAATATAAAAAGAGGATTCAGCAACTATATTCTAACAGATAAACAACACGAGAAACACCCAACATCTAACTGGCTTATCGTAGGGGGCGGATATGGCATATGGAATTACGAAGTAACGCCGCTGGACGCTAGATTGAAGAATTATTTTAGAGACATATACAACCCAGAAGAAGCATATGTGAGCACTCTGAGGGCCATGATTACTGTACAAGCATTATGTGAAGCGAAAAGAATACCGCTGTTAAACATGTGTTGGCAGAATATCTTTCATGATTTAGGTGCAAAAGATTTCGAGAGTAGTGAGAGTTTTTGGAAGAAGGATATAGTCAGCACGACAGGATGGTTATATACGCGCCTGAGAACAGCATTTAGCAACAGTCTTAGAGACAATGGCGAATTGAATGAACAGGAAATGAAATCCGATATGAATAACAAAAGAATTGATAGGATTTACCCGAATACAAAACATTGGTTTGAGCTAATCGATTGGGGTACATGGCATTTCTATGAGAACGAATTAATACAGAAAGGTGGACTACAGGAGTTTGCCCATTTTGAATGTGATGTAAAAAGTGAAGAATTAAAGAATCACCCTACTACCGCTACACAGCGAGAGTGGAAAATTAGAATAATGAAAGTAATGAAGGATAGATATGAAATGGAAATCAATAGTTGATACGCTATGGAGTAGTCCAGAAGAGACAAAAGCAGAAAGGGACGCTGACCCAGATGATTTATCAGTAGAGAACGCATATAAAACAAGATGGATATGGTATCACACTATATTGGGATTATTGATGCTAGTCGCAGATGTTTTATTGATAGGAATATTAATCGTATTAGCAATTAAGTTATGAGGAACAAAAGGTACTATATGACATCATTTATAGAACGAATATTGTGGTTCGCTTTGGGATATTGGGTAGCTGTAGGAATGCCGATGCCTGAGTGTATCTTGGGGTATTGTGCATCATGAAAAAACATGGTGAAAAAGTTCGTATAGTGAGCGCTCTGAGTCGCAAAATAAAGAAGCATAATAAACGCCTTAGTAATAAGACAATACGACAGGGAGGAAAAACGCAATGTTTGAATACGCAATCGCCATAGGAGTTGGGTTCATATGGGGGTATCTAGTGGGTATCTCTAGTGGGCGCAGACAGGTGTTTAGTTCTGTACTTGAACTGTGGAAGGAAAAAAGTGGGAAATAGTGGTAATCTAAATCCGCGTGAGAGCAGGAGTGAGCGCCGCTGCCCGACAGAAAAATCAGACACCGCTGCCGCTAGAAAGCGGGATTTAAAGAGATCATACCACAGAGCGGCACACATGTCAAGCACTTTCCGCCAGTATGGGGCGCTCTGGTCAGATTGGTTATGAGGGCCGCTGGGATACCGAATCGAAAATAAACGAAAATAATGCTTGACAACTGCTGATCTATTGTGTATAATAGGGTGTCCCCTTTAAGAAGAGATATGGCTGATCGATCTATAGGCGCTACAATCCATATATGGCGTATAGGGTGCATGAATTAACAGATGGCCACAGAGCGTGTAAGCCCTTGATATATAAGGGATTAATAATTAAAGAAAACACTTGACATCTGGTCTCATATATGAGATCATTATACCATACTGAGAGATGAGGAGATTATATAGTGTTGTGACAATAGTTTAAACCCCAGTTAAACCGCACCATCTCACCTGTGTTG